>JAABUS010000507.1_pt1 | contig 98083 bp, 55 predicted proteins | sample 5560161 | NCBI WGS metagenome assembly JAABUS01 (sample SAMN10711885, study PRJNA513376) | rock metagenome | isolation source: Antarctica rocks | place: Antarctica: Victoria Land, Trio Nunatak nord | collected 2016-01-04
ATGGGGGCAGTAGTAGCCATGAGTGCGCATATCTATGGGGGCAGTAGTAGCCATGAGTGCGCATATCTATGGGGGCAACAGTAGCCATGAGTACACGTATCTATAGGGGCAGCAGCAGTAGTAGTAGCCATGAGTGCACATATTTATAAGGGTAGTAGTAGCCATGAGTGCGCATATCTATGGGGGCAGCAGCAGCCATGAGTGCGCATATCTATGGGGGCAATAGTAGCCATGAGTGCGCGCCATGAGTGCGCATATCTATGGGGGCAGCAGCAGCCATGAGTGCGCATATCTATAAGGGTAACAGTAGCCATGAGTGCGCATATCTATGGGGGCAACAGTAGCCATGAGTACGCGCATCTATAGGGGTAGCAGTAGCCATGAGTGCGCATATCTATAGGGGCAGCAGCGTTATTAGAATAATTATTAGAAATCCGCCTTAGCGTAGTGGGGATCCCTTGGTAAAACTTTACCCTACTTTACTCTACCTTAGGCCCTACGCTAATAGATCCCTACGCTAGGCTAGGGTAGGGATTATACCTCGATCCCTACCCTACCCTACACTAATCCGAAGCGTAACTAATCCCGTCCCTTGATATAGAGTATAGACTTATATAAATATTCCGATAATATAGTATTTAATTAGAAGTAAATAGTCTTTCGTATTATTTATTTTATTTATTTCTCCCGTTATATTTTTTTTTATAGTATATTAAATATAATCTTAACCGACTCGGACGTTTTTTACTATCTAGTTACTTTTAAGATTTAAGAATTTATAGAAATAAGAGTATTAACTTTTAATAATAATCCTATAATAATTTAAATATAATAATAATTTTATTAACTACCCGATTAAATATAATTCCGCTCTAATAAATATTTAGTTATATATATTATTAATTCGTATTTAATACACGAACTTAATATTATTTTAATATTTATTTTTAGTTATTATTATTTTATTATTCCTCGCCCTCTTTACTTTTATTTAAACCTAGGATCTTCTACTTTATTATATTCTAACGTTATAATAAATAAGATTTTATAAATATTAATATTAAGTTTCGACGAGTTTAATATTATCGTTTTAGCGATATTAATTATAAAATAAATAACGCGTTTATTTATTTTATTTATCGAAAATCGATTTATATTCTTTATTTATCCTTTCGCCCCCTTTATTTATTAATTATATTTTATTATTTTTATTTATTAACTATATTTTACCCTCTTTATTTTAATTCTTATTAATAATATTTATTTCTACCTCGCTTTCTAATATAGATAGGTTATTTATCGTAATATTATTAATTCTTAACTTTTATATTAATATCGGTTTAAATAATCTCCGATAAAATATTAAGAATATCGAGCTCGGTTTATAATATATATTAAAAATTTTCGGCGTAATTAGAATAGAGTTAAAGAGGAGAATACAAGATATAAGAATATTAGGTAGAACCTTCCGTAATAATAAAATTAAAATTACTCGTTATTAAATTATCGACGTTATTATTATTAATTTTAATTTATTTAATTATTTTTCTTTATTTAAAGATGAAGGGATACGGTAATTTCTACGCCTAATTAATAAAAATACTATTAAAGTTATAAACCGTTAATTTAAATAATTTATTTAATTATTTTTCTTTATTTAAAGATAAAGGGATACGGTAATTTCTACGCCTAATTAATAAAAATACTATTAAAGTTATAAACCGTTAATTTAAATAAGAATCCGAGGAGTTATATAAATCCCTATATTCTAAAATTAAAAGGACTAAAGACGATTACTCCGAAGGTAAATTTTATATAAGAAATTATACCTCGCCCCCTCGAATATTTAAAGATCCTATAATAATTCTCTTTAAAGTTTTATATAACCGTAATAATTAAATCCGATTTATTCGATTAAATATTATCTTAAAAGATAATATAAAGAATAATAATAAACTAGTATAATTCCGGGTTAATTATATTAAATTAATTAATATTTTAGTAATAAAGCGCTTCTAGGACGAGTAAAATAATTTATATTATAATAAACTCTAGTATTCTACTCCTAACGAATATATAGATATTAATTATAACGAGGATCTATAGGATATATTAGTTAATATATAATAAAGTAGTAGTCTTAAATAATTTCTTTATATTATATATAGGCCTCTCCGTAAATTAAGTTATTTTATATAACGATTAAGATATTAATTAATAGAATTACTAGTATTAATAAAAAGTACCGGGTTTATAGTCGGTTAATATATTTAAGAATATTATAATCCTCTCCCACGAAGAGAAAAGATTTAATTAAAGAGGTCTTCCGCCTTTATTAAATATTTAAAGAAGTTTTTTATATTACCTCCTACTGTTTAATAACCTCGTTAAACGAATCCGCCTTTATTTTTTTTATTAAGCGAATTAAAACCCTTATCGAGATATTATCCAATAATAATAAAGAGGAAGAAAAGGCGCTAGAAAATTTAATTATTAATTAATTATATTAAATAAGGGACTCGTTCTTATATAATATTAATATAAAGAAAATAACCTCGGCGAGGGTCGCCGAGGTAGATATAATATTTATAAATATAAACGAGTAAGAAACTTTATAAATTCTTTACCCTTTATTTTTTAATTCGTTTATAATTTATCTACTCCGTAGTTTTATTATAATTAATAAAGAGGACCGACTTTAATAAAATAATAGAATATAAATATTTATAAAATAGTTATTTTAATTAAAACCCGGTAATAAGTTTATTTATAATATATATATTATACGAGGGTTAAAGTCGTAGAAAATAATAAATAATAAAATAATACCTTTTAAACTATATATTTATTAATTCTACGATATTATTTAAAGAAGGCGGCGGGCTAGTTATTATAAAGGGGTTATTAATAATAATAATTTAAAATTTAATAAAATTCGTTCTTAACTCTAGGTCTTTTTTAATAATATTATTAAATCGGATTATATTAATATCCGACTCGACTTAAATATTTAATATTTTCCTTAACTTTATTACCGAATATTAATTTAATTTATATTACTATTACTTTAATATTTAGAAGAAATTTCGGGATCTCGAAGAATTTAAAGAATTTATTTATTATAATAAATATCTCTTTTTATACGAGTTATAATTATAAACTATTAAGGGACGGGATTAATATCTAGATATTTATTAAACTAACGGCCAGGTTCATTAAATCATAATTTAATTATAATATAGGAGTAGGCTAAAATAAAAGATAAAGGACGAAAATTAGGGTAGGGCCAACTACTATCTAAATAAAAACTAATATATAAAGTATTTATTTATTTCTTATCCCGACTATATTAGGATAGAAATAGGGAAATTAATTTAAATTTAAATTAAATCTAAAATAAATTAGGTTAGGCTAAAATAATTTAGACCTAAATTAAATTTAAGGTAGGTAAAATTATACTATAATAATAACCCTCTTTTTAAAGTCGAGCTCCTATAAAATAAATAAACGATTAATTTAACTAATTAGATTTCGTAACCTTAAATCTTATTTAGGGTTACGAAATAATTAAGATAAAAGCGTATCGGAGTATTCGAGTTATCGATAATAATAAATAAGGGATAAGACGGGGAATAAGCGGCGGTATATAAATAAAACTAAATATTAATATTATTATTTATAAACGATAACGGCGGGGCTAGGCTAAGGAGTACTATTTATTTATATAATAATACGGAGTATTAGTTAAAGCCGATACGGAATAATAACCGAGGGGATAATAACGGATAAGGAATAAACTATAATATAAACGGGGGTTAACTTTTTAAAAATTAGATTAAAATAAAGATAATAAAGGTTCTTTATACTAGTACTTTTAATTAATATATAGTAATTCGTAGAGGCTAGCGGCGCTAGGATTCGAGATATAATATTTATTAATAAATTATTAATAACGGGTAAAGTACTAGAAGGGTTTTTATATAACGATATAATTTTCCTAATTAATATAGTACTTTAATAAAAATAAATTATAACGGCGATTATATTTAGAATTTAAAATACCGTTAATATATTATTTATATTAGTTATCTTCGGTAATTATAAGTTCTCGGATAAACTAGATTTATCTAAATAAAAAATTATTAATTATTAATTATAATAGGCTAGCGTAGAAGACGGGGTAAATTTTTATAAAATACGGAAAATCTAACTAGATTATAAAAGAATTATTAAAAACCTTAAAGACTCGGAAGGGGCCGATATTATAATCGTCGAGTTTAATTAAAAAATATATAATATTTAGATTCTTAATATTTAGCTATATTTAATCGTCTACTAAATATATCGGATATAGGCGCTTTTATTAATTAACCGAGGATTTAAAGATAATTTAGGCGATAAATATTTTATCGCGGAGGTAATCGTTTAAGATTTCTATTTATATTACGAATTTATCGGTAGCGATTAAATAAGTACGGGCTTAAATAATAAAATCTTAAAATAAAGATTCGGTAGGCTCGAAACCGATATATAAATATTAATTATAATTAATTAAGAAAGGCGAGGCTAAAGTATTAAAAAAATTAGTATTATTATTAGAAAACTCCGCTCTAGGGAGCTATTTCACCTAATTATCTTATATATAATTAATATATATACGGAGGTAGTATTTTATTATAATATTAAATTACTCGGTTTAATTATCCGTTTAAGAATAATATTTAATAGATATATATTAATCGATTTTAAAGCGCTTATATAAAATCTCCTAAAACTCCGATATAAACTAAAATCCTCGATCCGAAATAAAGATATTTAATAATTTATAAAGCTTTTATACGTTTTAATAGAAAACGTCGTAGGCTTTATTTACTTCTATCGATATAATTAATACTAGGTACCGTATCTTAATTAAATAGTCTACGAAAATTAGGATATACCGATAAATAATTCCTATAAAGGTATAAAATAGTAGGGGATTTATATAATTTATCGAGATATCTTTCTAATATCGTTATAAGAGCGGTAATAGGCGTAGTTATCCTTAAATATACTAACGAGAAGGTTTAGTTTTTCGGTATATATAATAATTCCTAATAAATCGCTAGATAATAGTATAAATATTAGGCTACTAATAGGCCCGACTAATTAATTCATAATATTTAATACGATCTAGGTAATTACCCGCGATATTATTATAAATTAATTAAATTAAACGAAGGCGTAATTTATTAGAATTTAGAATATATCTTTTTTCTCGGAAGTAGAGAACTCTATCCTTATCTTCGTATTTAACGAGGGGAATTCCGTTATAATAATATATTTTAAAACGTAGTATTTCTAGGACTCGAAAGGCGAATTAATCGGTTTAATTAATTATATTTTATAATTAATAAATCGGGGTATTATATAGGTCTTTATCTAGATTAATAGGCTAGTCTCTATTTAATTTAGGTTTATAGGATATAAATAGGGTTTAAGATTCTAAATTAATATTTATATTAATCTTTATTAGGGTTATATAAATTAATATAAGATATAATTAAAAGAACTAAATAAGAATCTCTAAATCTATTATTAATATAACTAGGGTAATTAGGACTAAGGCTAGGGTCGTTATATTTAACGATATATTATAAATATAATTCTTAAGGATTTCTAGGGCTAGGTTTTTTCTTTTTAATATAATTTAATATTAATATTAATATCTAGGGTCTAATTTATCCCCCTCTTTAAAAAAGTCTTTTAACTAATATATTAATATATTAGATTTACTACCTTCTTTACCGGGCCAGTAAATAATCTTATAATTAAAATAAAATAAAAACTCGCTTTACCTCGTTTAACGGCGAGATAATACCTTAAATAAAATAAAATATTTAAAAGTCTTATAATTAGATATTACTTTAATAAAGAGAGTAGATCCCTTTAATTTAAAATATTATTCCTCGAATATACGGATAATTATTATAAACTCTTTATTATAAATCTTATAATTATACTCGGTAGGGTTATACTTCTTTAAAAAATAAATAATAAGATAAAGAATATTTTAATTATTATATTAAGATAGGACCCCTCTAAATATATAATTAAATATATTTATTTTTATTATAATTTTACGGTCGGGGTCGAAATAGACTAGGATAATATTAAAAATAAAAAATTTCTTTAAGATATTAAAAGTTATTTAATATTAAATATTTTACTCGAAGATAATACCTTTTTTAATTAAGGCTATAAATAGTATAACGAGTTTATTAAATTTATAAATAAAGCGCCGATAAAAATTAGCGAACTCTAGGAAACTTTAAATATTCTTAATATTAACTAATTATAATTAATTTAGGATCGTATCGATTTTCTTTAAATTTATTTTAATTCTTTAAATAATAATAATTAATCCTAGGTATATAACTTCTTTAATATAGAAATTATATTTAATACTATTTATTTAAAGCCCCACCTTACGGAGTTTTTAAAGGATATATTTAATATAAATTTTATACTCTTCCTCGATATCGTTATAAATTAGAATATCGTCGAGATATATAATATAAATCTTATCGAGAAATTTACGAAGAGTATCGTTAATATAGTATTAAAACGAGGTAGGGTTATTATATAATTTAAATAATATAATAAAATATTCGAATAAGCCGAATCGGGTATAAAATATAATAAATTCTTCGTCGCCCTCTTTAACACGGAGGCGATTAAAAATTAATATAATATTTAATTTTAAAAATACCTTAATACGATTTAATCGATTTAAGATTTCTAATATTAAGAGTAAAAAATATTTATTTTTTACGATAATAATATTTAGCCCTCGGTAATTAATATAAAAATATAGGCCTCCGTTAGGTTTCTTTACGAATAAAATAAAAAATATAATATAAAATCGATTAACTCGAATAAAATCTTTATTAAAATTTTTATCTAGGTAACGGCGGAGCTTTAGGATCTTATTATAATTTATATTATATAAATTAAATAACGGAGATTATAGCCCTTCTTTAAACTTAATAATATAATTATATAATTAATACGGGGGTAAAATATTAACGTCTTTTCTTAAAAAAACGTCTAAGAATTTATAATACCGCGTAGGTAAAATCGTAATTAGGTTAATATTCTTATTATTTTAATAAACTTAAAACTTTTCTTAAATAACGGCGGAGGCGAGGTAAAATTCTTTATTTATTTTAAATATAACTCGGTTTTAGGCTTAATCGTAAATATTTAATTTAAAATTTTAATTAAGGCGGGGTTTAGGTTTATAATATTTAGATTCTTAATAAAATTAAATATTTAAGGTCGAGATTTCTTTTAGAATACCTAAAAATCGATCGATTTCTATAAATAATAAATTAAATATAGTTTATTTATTAGGCCTAACGAGCTGGGTAAATAATCGAGATTTTATCTCGTATATATTAAAAGTAACGGGGTACTAGGTTCGTTATTTTTAATATTAAAATTTAAAATAAAACGAGGCTAAATTATAATATTTAATTTTAAATATCTTTCTTTACTTAACGGTAATAATAATACGATTATACTCGTTATTATAACTAGTTTTTATAGGAATAAGTAATTAAAACTAGGGTAAAAAAAACTCCTTTTAAATTTAGATTTATTATTAATAAACCTAGAATTAAGGTAACTCCTTTTAAGTTCTAAATTATTTTATACGAGTATTGAACTAGGCTAGGAATTAGATTTACTTCTAGTAAACCTAGGACTAGGTTAACTCTTCTTAAATCGAGATTTATTTTTATAAATTTAGGATTAAATATATTATTAATAAATTTAAAACTAAAGTAACTTCTCTTAAATCGGAATTAATGATTTAATAGTAATATTATCGTCTATAAATAATAACGGCTTTTTATATACTAGCGATTCTTTTTAAATCGGGGTTTACTTTATATAAATATCGAATAAAACTAAAAATTAGAATTCTTAAGTCTAGAAACTTTCTTAAAGTATAAAAAAAAGTTTATTTTCCGCGAAGATTTTTATAGGACTAGGGGTATAGTTTCTTAAATAAAAATATAAAGCGAAGGTTAAAGAATTATCTAAAGAATTAATAATAACTTTATAATAATAAAGATATAATAGGCCGATTACGATAAAATATTAATTAAATTTAATAATAAAGAAGACTATTCGTTCCTAATAATTATAAATATTTAAAATCGTTTCTACGATATAAATAATACGTCCTATAACGGTAGGTACGCTATTAAAGAGTCGGATAATATAAAAATAACGAAAAAGGCGAAGGGGTAAACGTTAAATATATATAAAATTATAATCGATAAAAAGGTAACCGGATATACTAATATTAATTAAGATTTTAATTCGAATTCGGGACTAGTTATTCCGTAATTAATAAAAAATAATTATATATTTATTACGAAAAGTAGGGTCGGTCTTAAAAAGCTATATAATAAATTTAAATAAAAACTTAATTAATAATAAAAGTAAATTAAACGATATAGCCGATAGGTAAAAAAATATATATAGAGTTCTAGGTACCTATAATCTTAATATACGACTTTATACCGGGATTATTTTTTTCCCGTATTTAAAATAACTCCTCTTATAATACTCTTATCGTCGTCGATAATAATTATAATATTAAATCGGAGGCTAGCTAGCTTAATTAAATAAACTCTTATATTATATTTAAACGATTTATAATAAAAGTAAAGCCTCTATTTCTTATAAATAATCTTAATAACCGGGGTTCTCGTTAATTTATCTTTAATAATAGTTTAGGTAGAATCGAGGTTTATTAACTCCCTAAATAAAAAAGTTAGAATTACGATAACGAGGATAAAAGTACTCGTTATAATAAAGCGGGCTATAGAGGTAGAAATTAATAGAGATATAATAAACCTCCTTAAAGTTTATCCTAATCTAATAAGAGTAGTACTCTAACGAGGTAGATAATATTTAATTTATCGAAGTTCTTAATCGATTTCGGAGTATATACGGATATATTTATCGAAGGTATATAACTATTAATTATTAATTTTCCTTTAGGAGATAAAGGCCTATTAGGTAATATAATTAATATTATATTTTATAATATTAATTAAGGATTCGTTCTTTATTCGAGAATATTTCTTTTTTTAAATAATAAGATTAAAGTACTCGTTAAAAAGTATAAAGCTTTACTTAAATTCCCGGATATAATTCCGAGTATCTTTTTATTTAAACGGGTTACTATATATTTCCTATAGTTTCTTTCGTTAATTAATAAAACTAGTTAAGATATAAAGACCCTCTTTTTAATAACGGTTTATTAAATTAAAGGCCTTTTTACCGATAATTAATTTAAACTTTATATAAACGATTTTATTATTATCGGTAGGGTAACGATTATAATTAATATATATTTATTATATTAATATTTATTCTTAAATATTTAATTTATTTTAGTCCTCTTTATATTCCGAGATATCTAAGAGCTTTTCGGATCTAGGAGGTATTTAAAATCGTAAAGAAATAAATTATTAAATATTTAAAAAAGAAGATAAACGTAGGCCTATAATAATAATATTATTAAAAATATTTTTATCGAATACTTAAAGCGGGGGCTAAGGTATAATTTAGGTTATAATAAATACGATCTAGATTATTACCTAAACGATAATATAAACTAGGGATTACGTATTTAATATAAAAAGAGGAGGAGGCGTAGATAAAGATAAGATATTAAATAAAGAATTACTCTCGACCTAAATATATAAATAATCGAAGGTATTTAAAAAGCTAGTAGGGTTATTCTAAACTTCGGCGAGGAATTATTATACGCGGTCTTCGGGGTTAAGGGGTAGATCCTTTATAATAATTATCTTAATATTAAAGAGTATTAACTAGGTAATTAATCTTTTATAATATTAAGAGACGGGATTAATATCTAGATATTTATTAAACTAACGGCTAGGTTTATTAAATTATAATTTAATTATAATATAAGAGTAGGCCAAGATAAAAGATAAAGAACGAAAGTTAGGGTAGGGCCAGCTACTATCTAAATAAAAACTAATATACGGAGTATTTATTTATTTCCTATCCCGACTATATTAAGATAGAAATAGGGAAACTAGTTTAGACCTAAATTAAATCTAAAATAGATTAAACTAGGTTAAGATAGTTTAGACTTAAATTGGATTTAAAGTAAATAAAATTATACTATAATATAAACCGACGGTAATATTTATCCCTTTACGGGTCGACTAGATATCCGTTACCCTTATATATATAAATATAAGAATATTATTATTTATCCTATATAAGATATTACTCTAGCCGTTATCTTAACGAAGATAATAAAGAATTAATTAAAGAAATAAACTAAATAAATTAATATAGACGATAAGGATTTAAAATTTTAATACTTCTATACCTAAATTAAAAAAAATTATTTTAATATTAATACTCAGCGATTTACCCTTAAAAATATTAGATTATTATATTATAAATTAAACGGAGCCGTAAAATCTAATTAAGAAAGAATTTTATTTATATATAATCCCGCCTTATATAATATATAGGTTAAGAAGATTTTAAATCGACTAGATATTAACTTTAAATATAATTTCCGTATAAAATAAATCTTTATAAACGAATTTTATAAAGTAAAGATTAAGACGGGTACCGCCGCTAGATTTATCCGAAAGATTAAATAAGATATTAATAAGCGGGTTTTAACGAAATTCCTTAAAGATAGTCTTAAAAAAGCCGAATTAAATAAAATATATAAATATAAATATTAATAAAGTTTACCTTTTATATAGGGTTTTTTAATAAATTTATAAATTTATACTTTAAAGGACTACGCGATTATAATTAAATTAATTAAATAATTATAATAACTTTAAAATTCGTTTATTAAATATATAATATTTTATAAAGTCGAGGATATCGGTTAAAAAATAATAAACCTATTTATTTATATAGACCTAAATAAGAATATAAAAAAGGTAATTATAAATAAAATAAAAATAATTCTTATTTCTATTAAAATTAAACGAATATCTTTTATTAAGAATTTCGAGGGTACGACCGAGTTTATTAAACTTCCCCCTTATAAAATAAAATAAATCTATTACTTTATTACGGAAGTTTAACGAGAAGAATTTTATAAAAAGAAATTACGAATTAATAAAAAGATATAAAAAGAGTATTAAAGATTTACGGCGGGCGTTATAACGGCGGGTAAAGAAATATTTATAATAATTATTAATAATTACTTTAGAAAGATTTATAACTTTCGCGCCGCGGGAGTTATATTAAACTTTCTAATATTTACTCGAACTAAAAACTTAATATTAATAAATAAAGAGTTTTTTATAAATTTTAAATATAATAATAATAGACCCTCTATAAAGTTCCTAGAGTTAAAGGGAAAATAAAAGGACTAGAATAAATATTTATAAAATAGTATTTATATTTATTATCTCGACTACTTTACTAAGGATACGTCTAAATTATTAATATTAAAAAAACTAATTAATTTACTCGGTTAGGATATTTATAATAAATTAAAGAGGTTAATTATTTTTACTAGTTTACCCATCGTTATTTATATTATATTATATATAAATTTAGACCTATCGGATAATATTTAATATAAGATTTATATTAATATTTATATAATAGCTAGAGAAGTACTACCCTCGCGAATCTTTATAATATAATTTATCCGTAGATTAAATTAAACGGGATAAAGAATATATCTAGTTATTTATAAAAGAAAATAAAATTCGCTTTCTTTTATTTATTAAATATATCCTCGGGATTAAAATAACTCTAATTTATACTTTCTATAATATTAATCTCGATACGGATTAGATATAATTCTTCGATATTTAATATAACGGGCGGATTACGCGCTTATCTTAAAAAAATAAAAAGATATATAACTACTACTTTATTCTAGAGGATAAGAATTATTTAGATTAAATAATATTAAATAAATAAATAAAAGATAATAAAACGAGGAAATAAATATATTTAATAACGGGAAAAGTAATAGGAAAATCCGATTAATATTAATAATCAAATAAAGAGGCGTTACTACGGGGGCTTTTTCTTATTATCGGCGAGTTAAAAACTTTATATAACTCTTTTTTAAACTATAAATAAAAGTTCTTTATTACTCTTTTATAATTATAGACTTAACGAGCTTTATTTAATTTTAAATTAAAATAAATAATATAATTAATAATATAACTTTTTTATTTATATTACTTTAACTAGATATTTTAATTTATATTAATTAATATCCGGTAAAGATATTATCTTTATAATATCTTTATTATTTAATATAATACTAAATCTTTAGATAGAGTGTTTATATTATATACTACCCTAGTATACTAAATAATAGACCGTTTTAATATAATTAATATTTTAATACTCTCTTAATAACGAGGTTTAAATCGATGAAATATAAAGTTATATTATATTTATATTTATCGTCGGTAAAGAGCTCTTATTAATAGTCTTTATTAAATAACTAGTATATATAATAAATATTTATTAGTATCTTTTCGTACTTTCTATAAACTAAAGATACTTATCCGATTCGAACGAGTCGATAATATATTAATATTATTTAATTATCCGAGTCGGATATAATTTAATATCCGACTCGACCTTCGTTAATTATATTTATATTAATATTATTTAATAGGTTTAATAAAATATTTAAAATAATACCTACCTAAATATTATTATTATTTCTTATATATTAATATCGATATTCTTATTTATAATATTCTCTTTATTATTATTAATATACTTATTAATATTTAATAATTTATATTTTTATTTATATTATAAAAGACCTTCGCGACCCTATTATTATTACCTCCTCTTTACCCTCTTTACCTTTTATTAAATTTTATACTAATATTAACCCTAGGAATTAAATAATCTCGATTATTTCGCGTAACTTTATAATTAAATAATTATACTATAAGGAAATACGGACGGTATTAAAGAAAAAAATAGAATAAAGATATATTATAAATACGTTTTTAAGGAGCTTTAAGAACTAGGTTAAATTTAATAAAATATTAAAATAACTAAATAAAATCTTTCTCTCCGTTTTTATATTTAAGATACTTTAGCTTTAACTCGAGAGCTATAAATTAAAGATAATTAAAAAGATTAATAATATATATAATTACTATCGTAACCGTAGACGGTATATTATATTATCTTTTTCTACCGATAGTTCTTTTTATATAGCGCGCCTCTTTATTTTTAATAAAACGGGCTTCTACGTATAGTCGATTTAAATAATAATTAATATACTTTTCTTCGCGTTTAAGCTCCTAAAGGAGAAGAAGTCTTTAATAAATATTATATTAAATAAAATCGAATTTAGAATATTTAAAGAGGTCCTTTAAGAAAATAAAATCTATAATAACTCGACCGATAAAATTATATATTATATCGGCGATAATAATATCGAGGTTAATTATACTCGTAAATTTAAAGCGGTTATATTATAAATATATAAAAAAGACGAAAATCCTATTTTATTTACCGTTAAAGTATATATATAAAGTATATAATATTTTATTTTAAATATTAAACCCGCCTAGGCTAATCGTAATATAGTAAATTAATATATTTATATAAAATATTAAATATTAGGTATATTATATATTTAAAATTAATATTTATTTTATTTAATATATATTAATTAGTTACGGCTCCTTACCTACTCTTTTAAATTAAACTATTAATCGCGTTATTATCTTTACTAGTAAATTATATTTTAGTTATATATCTAGCTCGGTTTAACTAGTTATTATATAGTAAATATAAATTATAATCCGCGCTCGTTATTATTTTAGAAAGATAGGAAGGGGGTTCTTTTTATTAATAATAAAATATTAATTATATTACCGTTTTATTCGACGGTTATAGATTAAATAATATATTTAGTTTTATTCGATTATATTTCGGCCGAGACTCTAGCCCGAATTATAACGAATCTTAATTTATAAAATTATTAATATTTTTTTTAAGTATTCGAGCTAACCTATACTTTTATAATTTATTAATTATATTTTATCTTTTTTATTTACGAATTATATTTTATACTCTTTCTTAACCCTCTTTAATTCTATTTTAATTAATTATATTTATTTTTATCTCGCTCTTTACCGTAGATAGATTATTTACTATAATATTAACGGATTCTTATTTTTATAATAGAATCGGTATAAATAACCTCTAATAAAGTTTTAAAAATATCGAGCTCGGTTTATATTATATACCGAAACTCTTCCCCGTAATTAAATTAGAATTAAAGAAGAGAATACGAAAAATAGGTATTTAGGGTAGAAATCTATATAATATTAAAATTAATATTACTCTTCGTTAAATTATCGACGATATTATTATTAATTTTAATTTATTTAATTATATTTCTTTATTTAGAAATAAAGTAATACGGTAGCCTATATAAAGATTTAATAAAATAGTTATTAAAATCTATAACCCGTTAAAATCTTAAATAAGAATCCGAGGAGTCACTTTTATATTTAATATTTCGTTTTAAAATATATCTTTTTATTATGAAATCTTATATATTATTTCTTTTATTAAAAATTTTTTTTTTAAATCCTCGCGTTTTAAAGTTTAAAGGACCGAAGATAATTATTTAAAAAATATATTTTATATAAGAAATCGCCCCTCGCCCCCTCGAATATTTATAAATCTTAAATCGATTCTCTTTAAAATCTTATATAGCCGCGATAGTTAAATCCGATTTATTCGATTTAATTATATCGTAAAAGATAATATAATAAACTATTATATACCGGTATAATTCCGGGTTAATTATAATTAATTAATTAATATTTTAATATTAAAGCGCTTTTAGGACGAGTAAAATAATCTATATTATAATAAACTCTAATATTCTATTTATCGCGAATATATAAGTATCTAGTATAACGAGGGCCTATATAATATACTAGTTAATATATATTAAAGTAGTAGTCTTTAATACCGTCTTTATATTATATATAAATCTCTCTATTAATTAAACTACCCTATTTAATAATTAAAGTACTAATTAATTAAATTACTAGCGTTAATAAAAAATACCGGGATAATAATCGGCTAGTATATTATAAAAACCTATACTCTTCTCGCGCGAAGAGAAAATATTTAAATTAAGAGCGTTTATATCTTTTTATTAAAAAATTAAAAAAGTCTTTTATACTATATCTATAAAAGTATAAACGACTCGAATTTACTCGGAGCGCTTAGGCCCGCTCGCGAGCGCTAAAATAGTTTAAAGTTAATTAAGAATTCTCAGGCCGGCTTAAACCGGCTTAGGCCGGCTTAGGCTCGTTTAAGATTATTTAAGATTCTTAGGCCGCTTAAGGCCGCTTAGGGCCGTTTAGGATTATTTATTTACATAGCCATTACTACTACTATAGATATACGCGTATATATAGCTCTATAGATATACGTATACATAGTTTATAGATATGCGTATTCATGGCCATTATTACTCCTATAGATATACGTATTCATAACTATTACTATTACTATAGATATATATATATATAGTTATTCTTACCCCTATAGATACGCGTATACCCTATTTATAGCCTATATATATATATATATATAATGTTCTATAATCGCCTCTATCGACGGTAGCGACCCCCCGGAACTATCTTTAACGTAAGCAACTTTTAATTCCCGGATTTAATCGATTCGCGCGAAATCTACGCGGGGGTAACGCCCGGGTTATACGATACCGGCTATATAACGACGTTATACTAGGTATAGTTATATAGTACGATAACGATAGAGCCTTGACTATAAATACGGGGACTTGGCTATAAATAAAATAAAACTATAATTATAAATAGAATAGAGCTATAACTATGAATAGAATATACTATAACTATAAATAGAATACGCTATAACTATAAATAGAATACGCTATAGCTATAAATAGAATACGCTATAACTATAAATAGAATAGGGTCATGGCTATAAGTAAGGCCATATATAGAGGTTATATTAATAGCGCATTCTAAATTTAAGGATTCTCACGAGTCAAAAATATTCTTAGGAGCGCGTTAGATTCTTACGGCCGTTAATAATACTCGAGAGTTAGGATATAATATTACCCCGCTTAACCTAACTCAACCGGCTTATATATATTTATAATATTTAAAGTTTACTCTATACTTTTATAAATATACCTTCTACTATTTAAAAATATTATTAACCGGATTCGTTTTTATTTTCTTTAATTAAACGACCTTAAACTTTTATTAAGATATATTTCGGGCTATAAATTAAACGATAAAAAAAAGGAAAAAATAATATAAAATTTAATTATTAATAAATTATATTAAACTAGGGACTCGTTCTTATATAATATTAATATAAAGAAAATAACTACGGCGAGGGTCGTAAATATAAATATAATATTAATAAATTAAAATAAACGGGAAACTCGATAAATTCTTTATTTTTTATTTTTCGATTCGATTATAATTTATCTACTCCGTAGCTTTATTATAATTAACGAAGAGGACCGGTTTTAATAAAAGAATATAATATAAATATTTATAAATAAACTATTTTAATTAAAAAGCGATAATAAATCTATAAATAAATATATATATTATATAATTATTAAAGTCGTAAAAAATAATAAATAGTAAGATACTAGCCCTTAAACTAAATATTTATTAATTATATAATATTTTTTAAAGAAGGCGGCGGGCTTCTTATTACGAAAGAGTTATTAATAATAACGATATAGGTTTTAATAAGATTCGTATTTAGTTTTAAATTTTTTCTAATATTATTTTAATTTAAATAATATTAATATCCGAGTCGATTTAAATATTTATAATTTTCTACTCCCGTATTCTCGAATATTAAAGCGCGGTATATAAATATAATTCTCTCTTTATTAAAGAGTTTAAATTTTTAAGGATTTTAAAAACTCTCTTTATTATAATAAATACCCTCTATATAAAATAAAATCGTAAATAAATTAAGAGATCCGTTTTTTTACGAATTTATTAACCGTCGATTACTTTAATATATATAAAGATAAGAATATTTTTCTCCTTCCTAAAATAAATATTACCCTTATTATTATATAGATAAAGATTATAGGTAATTAATTAAAATAATAAACTAAATAAATTAATATAAATAATAAAACTTTAAGATTTAAATACTTTTATATTTATTTTAATAAAATATATTATTATATTACTACTAAACGATTTATTTATAAGAATATAAAGTTATTATATTATAACTTTAATAAAAGTATAAAGCTCGGTTAAGAGAATACGATAATTATTTATAACTTTTATTTATATAAGATATAAATTAAAATAATTATATAATAAGAGTATTAACTTTAAATATAATTTCCGTATAAAATAAATCTTTATAAACGAGTTTTATAAAATTAAAATTAAAGAGGGTAAAGCCGCCGAATTTATCCGAAAAATTAAATAAAAAATCGAAGAGCGGGTTTTAAAAATATTATCGAAGGATAATTTTAAGAAATCCGAACTATATTAAAGGCGTAAATTAATATATCGTTAAGATTTACCTTTTATATATAATTTCTTTATAACTTTATAAACTTATACTTTAAAGAAATATATAATTATAATTAAATTAATTAAATAACCGTAGTAATATTAAGATCCGTTTATTAAATATATAATATTTTATAAAGTTAATAATATCGGTTAAAAGATAATAAACCTACTCGTTTATATATATCTAGATAAGGATATAAAAAAGACGGTTATAAATAATATAAAAATAATTTTTAATTCTATCGAAATTAAATTAATACTTTATATTAAAAATTTCGAGGGTATAGTCGAGTTTATTAAATTTCCTTTTTATTATATAAAATAAGTCCGTTACCTTATTACGGATACTCGATAAAAAGAATATTATTAAAAGTAGTTATAAATCTATAAAGAAATATAAAAGGAGTATCGCGAAATTATATTAACTACTAGAAAGGCTAGTAAATTATTATTTATATCGACCGTTAATAATTACTTTAATAAAGTTTATAAAGTTTATATAATTAATATTATACTAAATCTTTTAGTATATACTCGAACCTACGGTTTAATAATAATAAATAACGAGCTCTCCGTAAATTCTCGGTATAATAATAATAAAGATTATATAATATCCCCCGAGTTAGAGGGAAAGAAATAAAGTAGAATAAATATTTAAAGAATAATATTTATATTTATTATCTCGACGAGTTTATTATCGCCGAGTTATAAATTATAAAATCGTAGGTATATATAAAGTTATAATTTATAAATATTTACTAGTTTTAATTTACTCGAGATTTTATTTCTAGTAATTAATTCGTTATATCGCCGTTATACTAGAGCTTTAGGTATATAGGTTAATATTTTAATTATATATCCCCTTCGGCCTTAATTAAAACTCGTAATAATATTTATATAAAAGTTAGAGAAATATTACCCCGGCGAGTCTTTATAATATAATTTATCCATATATTAAATTAAAAGGAACGAAGATTATATCTAATTATTTATAAAAAAAATAAAAATCGTTTTCTCTTATCTATTAAATATATTTTTAGGATTAAAGTAACTTTAATTTATACCTTCTATAATATTAATCTCGATATAAATTAAATATAATCCTTCGATATCTAGGATAATAAACGGGTTACGCGCTTATCTTAAAAGAATAAAAAAACGTATAATTATTATTTTATTTTAAATAATAAGAGTTATTTAGACTAAAAGTTATAAACGAAACTTCTTTTTCCTAAAATTAATATCTTTCTTTAATAAACCTTAAATTACAAACCGAGTAATTTACGATTTATAGGTTTAATATATATTTTTTTTATAAAGTTTATAACTCCGCCCTTTATATTTAATATAAATATAATATTATAAACCGATAACGACTACTAATAATTAAATAAGATAATAGATTAAAATAAACGATATAAATAAAAGATTTTTAAATCGTATTTATATCTACGTTTATTTAACGTATAAAATACTTTAATATTAATATATAATAATTACCCTTACAAATATATACTACGTATAGTACTAGGTTAATATAAAGGTTAAATTCGGTTTAAATATTAATTTAGGTAGTATAATTTTTATAATTTAATACCCGTTATTAATAGTTATTTCGAGAATATCTACGTTCTTTTATTATATATTTAACTACTATATTTAGTAATTATTTATAATTTATTAACCGGGCTTACTAGACGTTATTTCTTCTAGGTATAAATAATATATAATATTATAATTATTAACGATATAGATATCGGTAAAGGAGTAAATAATTATATTCTTTATAACTTTATCCTCGCTAGTAAATAGCTCTCGGTAGAAGATATCGTAGTATAATAAATATAATTTATTTATATATTTTATAGTATATAGAGTATCCGACTCGGATAAAATATTAGATAAAAAAATTATCCGAGTTAAACTTAAAAGAGAAACGTACTATTCGGTTAATATTATATTATAATTATTTTATTCTCTTTAGCTTCTACCTTATTTATATTATATTATATTTTATTAAAAGTATAGGATATTAAATACCTTATTATTTAAATATAAATCCTTTATAAATCTTTTTATATATATTAACCTACTTTTCTAGTAATATAATTATATCTTAAATTAAAAGAGATAAGAAAGAAATAGTAAATATAATCGAAAAAAGATTTCCTTAAACTATCTACTTTTATATATATTTAATATTATCATATTCTAGTTTTTAGATTTATTATAATAATTACCCCGATACTACCTCTACTTATTATTATATTTATATTAATAAATTATAAGGATCGGATTTAATTAGTACCTCGCGCCGTTTATTTTAACCCGGATTCTTTTTTTTTAAATTATTAAATCGCTCCCGGCGCCGTATAAAATAGGGTTCCGTTAATTTATAATATATTCGCTAATAAAGATTCTCTTTATATAAATAATCGTAAATAAAATAAGAATATTAACTATTATCGAATAATATAAAGATATAATTTAATCGCTAGATTTAATAGCGTAGTTTTATATTTTATCGATATAGCTCGAAAACCCGCGATATAATATATAATATTAATATACTATACCGTATATAATAGGTCCGTTACCGGATATAATTATTAATATTCGCTTTAATAAATAATATTTAAAATATAATTTAAATTAATCCCCTTAATAGGCCTAGTATATATTCGTCGAGGTAATAAAAAAATAAGGGACTTTAATAACTAAAGAAATATAAATAAAAATAATTTAAAAATATTATATCGTAGGTAAATTATTTTAGAGTATAAAAAAGAAATAAAAGAAGTTAAAAGTATAATAATTCGATTTAAATAAAATTTCGAGTTTAATATTAACGAGACCTCAGCCGACTCGGTAAACTTTTATTTAATTTAATTAAGAATCTCTAAACTAAACTAATAAAGATAATTAAAATAATATAATAATAACGCGCTAAAGAAAACCTATCTTTTTTTAATATCTTCGCTCTTTTTTTATCCTAGATTCCGAGTAATCCCTTTATTAATTTTTATATATTATTATTAAATAATAACTTCACGCTATAAATTTCTAATAAAGTCGATTTAATATAATAAATAGTTAACGGGTAAATCTTAATAATAATTAAAGATTAAAAATCGAAAATTATTATAAAAGTTACTACGAAAATTACTACTATAAAGGGATAAATTATAAAAGAGGCGAAAAAATAAAAAATATATCTAAATATATAACTAAATAAAACGACTATTAATATAATAATATACTAAATCCCTTTAAGGAAATAATAATAATAGTATATAAAATAATAACGACGAAGGAGGTAATATAAAAAAATAAAGAAAATATATAAAAAAGAATAACTACGATTTTAAAAATATTATTAATATATCCGCCGACGACTAGGTAGTCTTTTTTAAGATAATAATTAATATTAATATTAACGAGTATTTTTCTCCCGATAATTTTAGCCCTAAAAAGGACTATTTATTTATAATCGTTATTAAAGTATATTTTCTTAATTATACGAAATATATACAGTTAATAACTTTTATATAAAAAACGAAATAAATAGACTTTCGAAATAAAAATTATATTATAATTATAAATTATATAAACTCCCTTTTATAAATAGGAGTTAATATTATATTTAATAAAAATAATCTCGGTTATTATTATTAAATATTTACGATCTTAATAATTAATTATAATTTTAGAAAAAAGACGTAAATCGTCGACCTTTATCGAATATATATCGGGTATATTAATATATAGAGAATAAATTCCGACTATAAAAGGAGCCCCCTAAAAGGGCTTCGACGCGAAGAAATATTTCTTAAATTTAATAAATAATATAATAAAGACGTATTATATTCAAATATAATTAATATATTTAATAATATAGTAACGAAGTAGTTAGGTATTATTATATAAAGATTACTTTTTTTAATTTAAAAAGCGACCGGTATAAATATTCGAATAAAAAGTAGTTACCGGGATTAAGTTTATAACCAAATATAAATAAAAATTAATAAAGGGGCTAAATTTTAAGAAAGAGGATATATTATTAATGAATTTCTCCTAAATAATTAATCTAATAATAATTAATCTCTATAATTTATACGAGGCGAGTAACGGTAGTAAAGAAATAATAAACCGCGTCCGTAATATAGGCGGTAATAATAAGGTAAAATAAAATAAAATAAAATAAATATTATTATCCTCTTTTAGTCGTTATATTTTAAAATTTAAATATATTGTACCTAGATATCCGCCCCCTTTATATCCTATATTTATAATTATATCCGATATTAAATATAAAGATAAAAACGATAAAAGTATTATATAAACTTTAATTTCGACTCTTTAAAATAAAAAATATTATTATTATAAAGTAGAATACGAAAGTTTTAAGATTTATTAATATATTATAAATACTATTATATTTATATTTCTTTTAAAAATTATAAATAATAACGATACTAATAACCTAATATCGTAGCCGGAATATTATTATATAAAAGTAAATAACTTTATAGTTAAGATATAAAAGGAATGAAAAGTTTTATTTTAATATATATATAAACTGTAAATTCTAGGCCGGTTATATAATTTAGGCGATATCTCTACTTTTAAAAAAATACGGAAAATTATAATCTCTACTTTTATATACTACTCGTTATATATTAAGTAATAACTAATAATAACGTAACTCCTAGATAATTTAACCGACTTTAGAAATTAAATAATAAAGAAGATACGAAGTTAGATTTAAATAATAATAGAATATTTAGGTTTAATAGTAGAGTAAATTAAAAATAATACCTCGGATTATATATTCGATCTACGGTTTACCCTTCCGGATCTATAAAATAATATAAATACTATTTTCTCCTATATCCGAATAAAGATTTATTATTTATAGGTCTAATATAAAGGTCGCTTTTTAATACCATTTATCGTAATAATAATATATTATATATTCTTTTATAATAAGATAAGCGGTATTAAACTCGGGCGGTATTATAAAAATATATAAAACTTATTATTTACTAGTACCGTTATTTTTATAATAACGGCGCTTTATTATAAGTTTAAAGAATATGAAATAAAATATTATATTATTAAAAGATAAGACGGTAATAAAATTAAAAGTAAAATAACCTTTTAAGATATAAATATTTATATTTATATTAATAAATCTTCGAGTTATATACGAATAGGTTATAAAAGTATAACTCGAGTAAAGAGAAATAAAAATATATATTATTACGAAGATATTATATAGTTATATAATAAATATTTATAATAAAAATATATATAATAAGGATTATCGATAATTAATAATTAATTTATTTAAAAAATCTCTAAAGAATTTAAAGGATAAACCGGACTTCGTAAAAGTAATTATAGAAATATAAATAAAAGATACTATTAACTCGTTACTCGACGATAATAATATTAACTCGTTATATAACGGGGATACTATTAACTTAATTAATAAGAATAATAATATAACCGAAGAATAAGAGTAAATGGCGGGCGATATAACTTCAATATATATAAAGAAAATAATTTATAAATATTATTAATTAATTTAAATAAATAGGCCGAAGATAAATTTAATAACCCGGTCGTTAAGGAATATTAATCGGGGGAAGAGGAAAAGGATATATTTAATATAAAAATTACTAGTATTAACGGCGATAAAGACGATTTCGAGATTAAAGTATAATAATTATAATATCTTTATACCCTCCTAAACCGGATCTACTTTATCGCGGGGCTATAAAATAAAGAATATTTATAAAATAAAAATAATTAAATTATAAATAATAAAGCGAAGTATAAAAAGATAAAATAAAGGTAGTTAAAAAATAAATAAATAATATATTTATCCGTTAATATTATATATAAAGAGGATCCTAGGTAATAATTAAATAATTAATATAAATAATAGTAAATAAATCTATATCTATTATATAATAATATTTAAAGAAGAGATCTAAACTATTTATTTATATAAACGCGAGTATATATATCTACTAGGAATCCGCCGGGTTATAAGAATTTTTTTATATTTTAAAATTATCCGACTCGGACGATATTATATATATAAATAAATTATTAAAGTCGTCCGAATCGGATAAATCTAGGGTTAAGAAAGACTTAAAAAAGTTATAAAATCTAAATAATATTAAATACTCGTAAAATATTTAAGGACGTAATAATTAATAATTTAAATAATTAATAAAGTTTATAAAGAATAGTAAACCTATATTATAAAAGTTATTAATATATATATATAATAAACTAAAGTTACTAAACTTATAAATAACGAGTATTATTTATTAATAGGACCCTACCCGGACCCCCAATTTACTAATCCTATTAAACCTCGGGTCGGTAATTAATATAGAGTTTTAATATAAACTCGTAGACGGCTTTCTAATAGAGTTAATAATATTTAGAGTATATTAATATTTACTTTTAAGATTTACCGATAATCGAAGATAAATTAAATAGTTAGAATTATTAAAATAATATAAATTTAAAATCTTCTATACTCTAAAGAAGAATAACGGTCGCGCCGATATATTTAATAAACGAGAGGACTATATAAAGGATAATAATATAATAATATAACTAGCCTTTATTTAATAATAGGATAAATCGCTAGTCCTAGTATAATAATTAATAACGATATTATATATCTTTATTCCCGGTATTATTAATAGTATCTAGAAGGAATATAAGAATAATACTTTAATTCTAACGTTAAGAAATTAATAGTTATAAACTAAACTATTAGAATATAATAAGAAAACGTACTTTCCTAAAGAATATCTTAAAGAAATTATTCGCGATTATTATAATAATTTAGTTTAAGGATACTCTAGAGTTATTAAAATTATAAAATTTATCTATAAAGAATACGACGTACTAGGACTAAAGTTATATATCGAAAAATATATTAAAGAATATATCGAATATTAGTAAAATAAATCTATAAAGTATATTAAATATAGTTAAATCTAATTCGCTTTAATACCGGAGATATTATAAAATAATATTATAATAGATTTCATTATTAAATTATTAAAATTAAAGGACCCTATTATATTAGAAATCTTTAACTCGATAATAATAATATATAATAAACTTAATAAATATACTATAATAATATTAATTAAAGAAATTTATAAGGCCGAGTAAATTATTTTTATACTACTAGATTAATTTATTAGAGATTATAGGATATTTAAATCGATTATTTTTAACCGAGATAAATAGTTTACTTTTAACTATTAGAAGATATTAATTAATACTATTAAAACCAAATTACGAATATTAACTATATATTATCTATAGACGGATAGATAAATAAAGCGGATAAATTAAATAATAAAGATATATTTACGATATTATATAAATAAGAAATAGGACGATTAGGTAAAGCTTCTACCTATAATTTAATTAATATTTAATAATATATAGTTTAATATAATAAAGTTTATACTATTCTTCGCGAATTATAATAAATATATTAATATATTCCTCGAACCTAAATAAGGACTAAACGCGTAAAGGGCCTTAATTTATATAATTAATATAAAGATATTATACCGGGATATATAAACCTAAATTAATTAAATAAATACTCGGACTAAAAAGATAGTTAATAAATATTAAAAAAAGTATTTTTAATTAAAGAAGGGGGATAAAATATATCTCTTAATAAAAAATATAATAAATAAAAAATTCAATAAAAAACTAAATTATATTAAAATCGGATTATTTTTAATTAGGAAGAGTAAAGAACTAGTTAATTATAAATTAAATCTTTTAACCGATATTAAAATATATTTAATATTTTATATCTCTCGATTAGAGTTAGTAGATTTTAAAATATCTTTATAAAATACTTTTTATTTCTAAATTAAAGAAAAAACGGAGTTCGAGGTAAAAGAGATTTTAAATTAAAAAGATTAAAACTACCTCGTTAAATAAAAAGAATATGATAAATCGGAGAATATTTAAAAATTATTAATAAATTTAATTAATTATCGAGAACTTCTAAAGAAGTTCTAAAAATAATAGTATAAAAAAGTTAATCGAGGGTTCCTAGCGAGAAGGATATTAAAAATATAAAATTATTAAGATATAGAACTAAAACCGCTATATATTTTATTTTATTAAATTTCTTAAGTTTTTCTAGGCGCTTTAGTTTCTTTATATCCGTAAAATCTTTATTAAATATCTTTTATTTACGCTCCTTTAAGAATTTCTTTTATTAACGAAACCTCTTTAACTTTATATTTTTCTAATTAACGATTTTATTCGCTATTTTTTATATAATTTTAGTTTTTTTTTTTATATTTTAAATACTTTAAAGCCTTATTAATTTTAAAGAAATTAATAACGGATTTTAAAAATTTATATTTTTTTCCGGTCTTAATATACTCCCCGTATTTTAATAATAAAAAGGATAATCGATATTCGGTTTAATATATCGTATAGTATATATATATAATTATAGTTATAAAATCTTTAGAAATAACTTATTCCTATAGTTTATTATATTATTTTATTTAATAGAAGATATAGAATTATTTTTAAAAATAAAGAAGATTAAAAGGGAGAAGTAATATTATAATTAAAATTTAATAAAAAACTTTATAGATTTAATATATTTAATACGCTAAAGGATTATTTACTACTCGATATAATATATAAACTAATAAGTAAATAAGTATTTATTTATTTATTTACTCGATATAAACGTAAACGAGTAAATAGATAAATAATATAGTTTCTTTTTTTTATATAAACTATATATTTCTTTAATAGATAGGAGCCTCGTATTTAATTTCCTTTAAAACTTTTAATTATAAATTCTAAATATAAATATTTATTAAATTATTAATTAAATTTACTAAATTTATTTAGTTTTATTTTATATTAATACGAAACTTATTATTCTTTAATCCTTAATACTCCTCTCTACGAGTATTAATCTAGGTTTTATCGATATTATATTAAAGTATTAAACGGAGAGCCTTAATATATTCGTATATATATATTATACTAAACTAAGTATAGATATTATTCTAGGGTTAATATATTAATCTCTTTATATTTTCTCTTAATATAAGGGACTAGTCTTTTCCCGACGAAGATAAAAATTTATAATATTTTTTAGACTCGAAATACCTCTCGTAATTTTCGGTTAAATAATAATATTATTTATTTTAATTATAGTATTTCGTTTCCCTATTATAATTTATCTAGTTTCGTAATTATAACTACTATTCTTTATTATAACCTAGGAAGACCTAATTCTCCCTTTTTTTAATTAAATACTATAAATAATTATCTCTAGCGTAGTTATTCTATTAATTATAATTATATCTTAATTTTATAATATACTTCCGCTCTCCTAAATTATTATAATAGTATTTATAATATTTATTTATATATATTAACTAGTATATCTCCTTATATCGTGGGTAATATTTATTATAGGTATAATTAATTTTAAAGAGTTATTTTTTTTCCTTCTTTTTATCCTTAAATTTCTTTTTTAATATAATAAATTAGATTTTAAAATTATCGAGGTAATTTATTATTTAAAGTTATTCTTTAGAGTTTATTATACTTTATTTTTATTTTTATCCTTTTTTTAAATCTTCTTTTAAAGTTTTATTATTATTATTATTTAATTCTTTAAATTCTCGAATTCTTTAAGCGATTTTTTTTTAATTTCCCTCTACTTTTTTAATAAATCGTTAAATATAATATCGTTTTATATTAGATTTTTAGGGGACCTAGTTACGTTATTTAATATCTTATTTTTAAATATATTTAATTATTATCGATTTATTATATTTTTCGAATAATAATTTTTAGCGATATAGCCCGATTTATTATAATTATAATAATTTATTATTTTTTTACTTTTTTATTATTATTTATCTTTTTTTTAGAATCTTTTTATAAGTCTCTTCTTAATAAAATCGAGTTTTATTAATATATAATTATACGGGTTAAGTTTCTTATAGCGGTAATAATTAACCGAATTATATTTATTATTATAGACTCTTAAACGTCTTTATTTATTAATTCCTCCGTTATAATATTTCTTTATTATATATTCGTTTAATTTATTATTAATTTTAATTATTAATTTTATAAATATATCGAGGTTCTCTATAACGGCTTTTATTTATATAAATTTATTTTTTATATTATCTTTTAGTTTTTATCGATATATTATTATAAAAGTAGTATCGTCCTAGTCCGTAAATATTATATAATATTAAAATTATACCGAGTAATCGGACGTAGACCTTCGTTATACTAGATATTAAATAATACGAACTACTATATTACTTTCGTTAAATAGTTTAAATATATAACGAATTTCGATTTTAAATTTAAAGAAGTTCTCTATTTAAAACTTTATTAATAAATTATCGTTATTATTTACTACCTTTATATAACGCTTTAAGAATAATTTAATTTATTTCTATATATTACTTTTTATATAGATTATTATATTTATTTAATAATTAATATAATATTCTTATTAAATATAAAGAATAATTAAAGTTATAATAACTAGTTATTAAACTTCTCGCGCTCTTTATAATAATATTTTAGGCGGGTAATCTTAATATAGTTTTTTTCTTTTATAATATTACGTCTTTTAATATCGTTTTAAATATTTAAAACTAAAGTCTTTATTAATCTTAAAGTATTTATTTTAAGAGTATTTAAAATATTAAAACTCTTTATTTAATATTTTAATATAATATTAATAAGACCTAAATTAATATTTATAAAGAAGAGTATTAAAAATTAAAGAATAATAGGTTTTATATTAATATAAAATAAGACTAAATAAATTTAGTAAATTTAATTAATATTTTAATAAATATCTATATTTAGAATCTATAATTAAAAGTTTTAAGAGAAGTTAAATATAAAAATTTTATTTATTAAAGAAATATATAGTTTATATAAAAGAAATATTACGATTAAGGTTCGCTAAGAACTTTAATAGATTTAGTATATTTAGTAAATTAAATATAATACCTAAGGCCGCTAACGTAGAGCTAGCGGCTTAGTAATAGTATAAAAGACGTAAAGTAGTTACGGGGTTTATTATTAAGTAGTTCTTAAATCCTAGATTTAATAATAGAATTAATCTTTAAGGATTTTAATAAAACGGGGGAATATTAACTCGATATAAGATTATTAAGAGTTAGAACCCCGCGATACTAAGACTAGAACCCCGTATCGATAAATAATAATATTATAAAGATGGCGGGGCGTAGGTATATATAATATATTAATACTTTTAGCGGGGCGTAAATATATATAATATATTACTATTTTATAATTACTTCTCTCTTTAGGCCCTAGTCTCTAGGTACCCAAATATTTTAGTTAAAAGATATTTATTAAAAAACCTTTAAACCCCCTAAGAGAAATAAGGGAAAAGAGTTATCTAGTTTATATTATCGGTCTTATAGCGCTAATATATAGTACTAGTCGCGGAGCGATACGAAACTATTTTCTATAGTACTATTATATAGTACTAGTAGTGGAAGGGTAATATTATTAAACTACCTCTACTATATAGTAGTACTAGTAGTAAGTAAATAGTATATTTATAAAACTGTCCCTATAGCGCTAATATATAATAATAGTAATTAATTAAGTAATATTTCTTTCGTCCCTATAGTACTATTATATATAATAGTAACGGAGCGAAATAATATATACTATCGTTTCTATAGCGCTTATAGTACTCGTAGTAAATATAATATATTAAATTATTCCTATAGTACCTATAGTACTAGTAACGGAATAACGGTAACTACCCTTACTATATACTCCTATTATTCTATGAAAATACTAGTAGTAAAGTATTATATATAAGCGATATAGCCTTAATATTATACCGGGAGATTAGTAATAATATAACTATTATAATAACGGTTATATCTATTAATAAAAACGAGGTAGCGGAGCGGAGGCGCGTATCGACGTATAATAACGATTAGGTATTTAGCGCGACGGTTTATTATTAAAATAAACTCGCTCGCTTATTTACTTTCTCTCTTCGTAACTTCTTTAGTCTTTCTCGTATATTATTACTCTAGCTCTATAATAACGTTCTAGTATTATAACTAATATATAAATAATACTCTCGTTATATATAACTTTCTTCTAACTCTATAAATAGCTTTTATTTACCGATAGTATTAATTTATTTATATTAATATAATTTAGTTATAAATATACTAGTAAGTATAACTAGTCCGCTATTAACGCGACTATATAATATTAATTATAGTAATAATTTATTACGCTTCGTAGCTCCCTTATCGGGTCTACTTCTATTAATTTAATAATAATTATATTCGAGGTACGTCCCCTCCTTATATACTCTATTATATTAATCGCTACGGAATCGACCGTTATATAAAAGTAAGTTATAACCGTAAACTCTAAAGCGGTATATATTAATAATAATAAATCTCTAAACTTTTCCGAAGGAAGGTAAAGAGGTTTATATATTAATATACCTATATCGGTAATAGGACTCCTAAAGAAGAATATAAATATAATTTAATAAATAAAGAAATTACCTAGTAACGTAAAATATATAATAAAATAATAGTAATTAATCGGTAAACCTCTACTATAATCGTTAATTTATAGAATTAATTAACGGCGGCGAACTAGCGTATTAAGGAATTAAAGGCGATAAATAAAATTCTCGAAGAAAAGACCGAGAGTTTCTATTAATATAAACGGGACCTTAAAGAGTCTTTTTCTAAAAATTCCGATAAGAACTAAATATTTTATACGATATAATAATAATATCGAATTCTTTTTTTTCTTAAATCGGCGCTAGTTAAACTTACCTAAATATATTATTTAATAATATATTCTAAGTATTTATATAGACTATATCTAAAGTAAAAGTATTTTTATAAATATAATATCTTATTACTATTATATATAAATAGTTTAATAATAAATTAAATTTAGTTATACCTTAAAACTATATAATAAAGTTATAAATATAGAGGAGAACGTCCGTTATATAAATATTAATATAAAAGTAGTAATATTTACTTTTAATATCGGCTTCGTTTACTCCGCCTTATTATTTTATACGACTAGGTAACCTCTTTAGTTATATTTATATATTTATATTTACTACCCGCCTATTTAAAGACTTTAATTAGTTTACTAGTATTAATAAACTTATTATTTAGTAGTTATTAATTATATTCTTCGCCCTAACTAGTTTATTTAACTTTATATTAGATATCTTCTTTATTTTTAATTTTATCGATTACCTCTTCTACCTCCTATAATTTATTATTATTAATAAATTCGGGGGCTTATATAAAAGAGTCCGCCGTATTAATATAATCGCGAAGATAATATAATTTAAGTAACGATATATAAAAGATATTATAGATTCTATACGTAGAAAATAGTAGTAGGCGGTAAATTTATACTTTTATTTTATTAATAATCCTAAAGGGCTTTATAAATTTATAGGATAATTTCTTATTTAGGCGCTTTTACTTTAGATTCTTTATTATTAATATAACTAAATCGCTAATTTTATAATTTTATAGTTTATATATTTTATTATACTATTTAGTTTAGTACTCGGTAACGTTTTAAAAATACTCCGTAACTTTATTTTTTAAAGTTTATAATTATCGTACTTTATTATTTATAACTAGTATTTTTTTTTTCCTAGAATCGTCCTCGACCTCCTAACGGATTTCAGGATAATAACTATATATACGGAAGAATAATATTATTCCGACGACGGTACTCTAACTATTATTTATTAAGAATTCTACTATAGGTAGTAATCTAGCTTAATTAATTTATTTATTATTAATAAATATACGTAAATAATACTTTAGTACCTAATTTTAATATTTTATCTACTTATCTATTTAAGGGTAAAAGGTAGTATTTAGGTATTATTTAATTTTCGAATAAAAATATATAACCGACTAGAAGGCGTTTATAAAAATAGAGCCTCTATCGCTAATAATACTATTAGGTATATTATAGCGGTAAATAATTTTAAAATAAAATACTTCCGCTAGTTAAATAGTATCGATTTTAATAATTATAAATATATACCTAGCTATTTTAATAAATCGATTTATAACGATAAAGATAATATTATAAACGGTACCTCTATATTTACTAGGCGGTAAATTAATTATAAAATCTATAGAAATCTCCTTTTAAGATTAAATAATAATAGGAAACGAATTTAATTCGTTATATAAATAATATCGCGGCGCCTTCGTCCGTTAATATATATCGTAAATTTTAGTATAATTTATAATTTACTTTAAGTTACCCTCCTAGAAGAATTTTCGGGTAAATAATTTATACGACTTTATAGCGCTAAAATAGTTTATTAGAGGATTATTATAATATTTTTTTATAAACTCTTCTTTTAGAGCTTTATTCTTTAATATATAAAGATAACCGTTATATCTTAATAGTCCCTCGGAGTCTATAACCTATACTTTATTCTTTATACGACGGCGGTCCTTTAATATATTCGCTCTAGTTCGAAAAGAGTTTATTTAATTATTATAGGTTTATAGTTCCCGAATCAACGTTTTAATAGGCCTTTTAGGATTATTATATATAATTTTAAATACTATTATAATATCCCGCCTTAGAATTACTACTCTTAATTTTATAATTTAAAAAGTAGGGGTTATAATTACCCTTATTTCTTTATCTCTTTCCGATAACTAATTACTAGTCTAAAGAGTAAGTTTATTTTAAAGTGTTAATAATAATTTAATATTTAACGGCGATACTCCCTTATAATTAAGGCGCCGTAATAATATATCGATAAAATTTAATTTTCTAGCCCGATAAAAGATTTTAAAATTATAAATAATTAATTTAAACGCTTAACGGGCCTATTTAAAATTTAACTCCTTCTATTTTATAAAACCCTTTAAGTTATTATAATTAGTTTAGATTTTAATATAATAGGGGCTATCTTTTAAGTAATATTATTATTATTTTATTACTATTATAATAACGAGTAATTCTTAATTATAGGTCTTATAGTTCTATTCTAGGGGATTTAATTTCCGTAACTAGAATATTATAGGGTGTTAATAACTATCTTTATCCTATTATAATAATATAAAACTAAGGTTAAAATTAGAAGTATCCGTCTCTATACGTAATTATTTAATTAGATTGTAATAGTGTAGAAAAGGCGCGTTTACGAATATATTTCATAAGATTTAAAACGCTTCCGTAGCGCCGTTTATTTATTCTAACGGATTTATTTTCTTATTTACCTTACTACCCTTAAATAGGCTAGTAAACGGCGTAGTTATATTAGAATAATTATAGATAAACCGCCTATAAAAGTTAATAAAGTCTAAAAAGACTTATACCTCCCGATATATTTTCGGCTAAGATTATTCCTTAATAGTTTTAATATATTCCGGGTCTATAACTACCCTATTAATAAATATAATAAAATTTAAGAACTCGACCGTTTCGGTATTAAATTAATATTTCTTAAGGTTAATAAATAACTAGAATTAATAAAATCGTTTAAATATTTACTTAATATACCGTTAATACTCTACCGGATTAATACTATAAATTAGGATATTATCTAGATATACTACGTATATTATATTTATTAAATTTATAAACGTACGATTAATATAAGTTTAAAACGTCGCCGGTATATTAACGAGCCTAAAAGGTATAACTAAATATTCGAAATAATTATAACGAGTTCGGAAAATAGTTTTCTATTTATCGTCTTTCTTAATCCGGATTTTATAATAGGTATCCTTTAGGTCTAACTTCGTAAAGATTTTAAAACCGTATAAACGGTCTAATATCTCGGTAATTAAAGGTAACGGGTATCGATTTTTAATTATTACTATATTTAAGCCCCGATAATCTACGTAAAGATATAGCCTACTATCCTTTTTAGGTATAAAAAGAATAAATACTCTAACTAAAAATATTAAATAACGAATCCAGCTTTTATAAAATAAGGATTCTAAATAATATCGTAACTCCGATAATTTAGTTTAAAATAGGTTATAAAGAGATTTATAGGGCGGTTTTTTATTAATTTTTATTTTAATAACGTAATCCTTTTATTTAAAAATAAATAGAGTACTCGCCTTTTTATTAAAAAAAATATTATAAAACCCTATAAATTTCTTAAGAATCTTTAGGTTAGGAAGTTCTTCCTATTCGCCTCGCGCTATTATAGTATATACGACCGCGAATATATTCGGTTTATTTTTAAAACTATTAATGAATTTAGCCGGTTCTTTAATTTATAAATTATTAGAATTAATCTTAAACCGCTATTAGTCCGCCTTAGGATTAATTAATATCTTTAATTAATATAATTTAAATATACCTAGAATAACGTCTAAACTTTTAAAATTTATAGTATAGAATAAAGTATTATATTTACGCTCTTAACCCTAATTATCGATTATTTAATAATCTAATTAATACGCGCTATAATAATATATACTTTACCCGTTAATTACTTTAGCTAGCGGTAAAGTAGTATTATAAAATTCTAAATTATTTTTAATAACGAACTACTATAAAATTAAATTAATTTACGTTTTAGAATTAATTAAGATAATAAATTACTTAATCTTATCCTAAAGAGTAATCTAATCTTTAGAAAGAATAAAAGAGTATACCTCTATTAATCGTTTTTCTTACTCTTCTTCTAAGGCGTAAATTAGATTTAATTGTTTTTTACCGATACTACGCCGATATATATAACTAATTTATCTAGGTCGGGATATTTAGGTTTAATATAACCTTCCGTTCTATAATATTAATAAATAATCTTATTATACGAAGAATTAATAATATTAACTTTACGTTTATTACCCTTCTCTTTTAAATATATTTATTTAATACTATCGCCGGTATTAAATTTAGTAATTCGGTTTATTATAAATTTTCCTTTATTAAGGTTCTTTAACTAGGAACCCGAATTAGAATTAAAACTACCTATTAATTATATACGCTTTAGATTCTTTTTTTATATAATAATTTAAATAAGAATTTCTTCTCTTTAAATAGGTATATTATTAGTATTAAAGATTTTATTTTTAAGTTTAAGTTTAAATTTAGTTAAAAAGAAATTTACTTTATACTCCTTTAAAAATAAGGGTAGTTAGGTCTTTATTTCTTTAAAATAAACTTTAAATAACGATATTTTTTAATAAAATTATTATTTAGCTTCCTCCTACTTCTCGTAAATAAAAAAACGGCGGTTAATTAAATCCGTTATTAAATTAAGAAGAAACTTCTTAAAAAAACTAAATATAATACTAGCTAAATTATATAAATCGTAGTACCTATATTATTACGTTAAAGGGTTACTCTTTAACGAGTTTATATAGTATACGATTCTTAAATAGTCGGTAGTAAAATATTTAGGACTAATTAAAAATTTAATATTTACGTCGCGGAACTAGTATAAATATTTATCTTCGCTCGTATCTTTATAAAAACGTATTTTATTAAAGTATAATATTTTCGCCCTAATAAAAATATCCCTATTAAGTATAGTTAAACTTATTATTATTCTACCGGTAGGTATAATAATTAGAGGATCTCTACTATAAATAATAAATTCTATTAATACTCCGTTAGTGGGTATAGAAGTAATAGGATTACGTAGTCTTTGATTTTAAGTTTATAATACCTCTAATTTTTATTATTATTTAAGGCGACGGTTTTCTTCTTTAGTAGTTTTAAACTATATATTTAAAGTCTCTTCGGAGGTAGTAATACCTTTGAATTCACTACCGTCTTTACGGCGGGGGTCGTCGGAGGGGGTTTAGTCGATATTATCGTTATTAAATTCTTCTAGATATCCCGAGGTTAAACCCGATATTATAACGATAATAGGCCTTTTCTTTAAAAAGATTTAAAAGATTAGAATTATAATACCTAAAACCGTTAGCGTAGAGTTAACGGTTTAATAATAATATAAAAGACGTAAAATAATTACGGGGTTTATTATTAAATAATTCTTAAATTTTAAATTTAATAGTAGAACTAATCTCTAAGGATTCTAATAAAACGGGGGAATATTAATTCGATATAGGATTATTAAAAATTAGAACCCCGCGATACTAAGACTAGAACCCCGTATCGATAAATAATAATATTATAGAGGTAGCGGGGCGTAGGTATATATAATATACTAACACTTTTAACGGGGCGTAAATATATATAACGTACTACTACTTTATATTAAAGGTCTATTTACTACTCGACGCAGTATATAGATTAATAAATAAGTAAGCGCTTAACTATTTATCTATTTAATATAGGAATAAGCGAGTAAGTTAGTAAGCGGTATAGTTTTTTTTTTATATAAACTACGTACTTTCTTAATAGATAAGAACTTCGTATTTAATTTCCATTAAAACTTTTAATTATAGATTCTAAATATAAAAGTTTATTAAATTATTAATTAAGTTTATTAAATTTATCTAGTTTATTTTATATTAATACGAAGTTTATTATCCTTTAATCCTTAATACTCCTCTCTACGAGTATTAACCTAGGTTTTATTAACGTTATATTAAGGTATTAAACGGAGAGCCTTAATATTTTAAATATCTTTAAGATAAATACTTTAGGATTAATAAAGGCCCTAGCCCTAAATACCTAAAACGGTACTAAAAGACGTAATATTATAGAAGAAAAGAACCGTATTAAAGTTACCTATCTAGATTATTATTATAAAGAGCGCGAGAAGTTTAACGACTAGCTATTATAACTCTAGCTATTCTTCGTATTTAACGAGAATACTATATTAGTTATTAAATAGATAATCTTTATAATAATTTATATAAAAAGTAATATTTAGAAATAGGTTAAATTATTCCTAAAGCGCTATATAGAAGTAGTAAACGATAGCGATAACTTATTAATAAAACTTTAGATAGAGAACTTCTTTAGGTTTAAAACTGAAATTCGCTATATATTTAAACTATCCAACGAAAGTAATATAGTAGTTCGTATTATCTAGTATTTAATACAGCGTAGGTTTATATCCGATTACTCGGTATAATTCTAATATTATATAATACTCATAAACTAGGATAATATTATATTTATAATAATATATCGACGAGGACTAAAAGATAATATAAAAGACGAATTTATATAAATAGGAGCCGTTATAAAGGACCTCGATATACTCCTAGAATAAGTAATTAAGATTAATAATAAACTATACGAATATATAATAAAGAAACGTTATAACGGAGGAGCTAACGGATAAGGACGTTTAGGAGTATATAATAACGGATATAATTCGGCTAGTCGTTACCGGTATAAGAAACTTAACCTATATAATTATACGTTAATAAAACTCGATTTTATTAAAAAGGGACCTACGAGAGGATTCTAAAAAAGGGGTAAATAGTAATAAAGGGGTAAAAAAATAATAAATTACTATAATTATAATAAGCCGGGCCATATCGCTAGGAACTATCGTTCGAAAAATATAATAAATCGATAATAGTTAAACGTATTTAAGAAGGAGATATTAAATAATATAACCGAGTCCCCTAAAGATCTAGTATAAAATAATTCTATATTTAATAATTTACTCGAGAAGTAAAGGGAGATAAAAGAAGAAATCGTTTAAAGAATTCGAGAACTCGAAGAACTAAATAATAATAACGATAAAACTCTAAAGGAAGATTTAGAGGAAGGATAAGAATAAGAATAAAGTATAATGAATTCTAAAAGATAATTTTAGATAGTAGACTACCTCGATAACTTTAGAACCTAGTTTATTATATTAAAAGAAAAACCCGAAGATAAGAAGAAAGAGAAAAGATAAACTTCTAAAATTAACTATACTTATAATAAATATCACCCGCGATATAAGGAGATATATTAATTAATATATATAAACGAATATTATAAATACTATTATAATAGTTTAAGAGAGCGAAAATATATCGTAAAATTAGGATATAATTATAGTTAATAGAATAACTACGTTAAAGATAATTACCCGTAGTATTTAATTAAGAAAAGGGAGAACTAGGTCTTCCTAGGCTACGATAAGAAATAATAATTATAGTTACGAAACTAGATAAGAAATAATAAAGAAACGAAATATTATAACTAGGACGAATAATACTACTATTTAACCGAAAACTATAAGAGGTACTTCGAGTCTAAAGAGTACTACGGATTCCTATCTTCGTCGGGAAAAGACTAGTCCTTTATATTAAGAGAAAATATAAAGAGATTAATATATTAACCCTAGAATAATATCTATATTTAGTTTAATACGGTATATATATACGAATACTAATAAAAGTTAACGGATATAAAGTCGTTATAATAATAAATTTAAGAGTAATTAATAATTTTATATCTCGAATAATAGTTTAGGTAATTAACCTATTAACTCGAGGAAAGAAGAAATAATATAAATTTTAGTTAACCGACGGGTCGAAGTTATTAATAGGAAGAATAAATAAAGAGATATTCCTATTATTAATTATTATTTAATACTACTATAAGGAAATTACCTTCGATATAGTAGGAATAATTATTTATTATATTATTCTAAGAATACCTTAATTAAAGAAATATAATTTAATAATAAATTAAACGAGAGGAGTATTTATATTTCCGCGTATTAAAGATATTATTAATATAATATTTATACGCCTATAAAGGATAACTATAAATAAAAAATCGAACCGTAACCCGGTCGAAGCTAGTAGTACTTTATCTTCGTATAAAGATAACTTTATATAAGGATCCGATTCGATATATACTAGCTAAAGAGGTTAATAGGGCGAATAAATTAAAGTTTTTAAAGATAAAAACGAACCTCCTAACGTCTCTAAAGAATATTAACGATAAAAGTATCTTTTTTAAAAAGAGATAACTATAAAAGTATTATTTAAATATTAATTATAGGATTATAAAATCGAACTCGAACTTAATAAAACGCCGATATTTAAACCTATTTATACTTTATTAAAAAAAGAACTCGGAGTACTTCGCGGGTATATCGACGAGAATCTTAAGAAAGGATTTATTCGAGAATTTAAATTATTAATAAGTTATTTAATCCTCTTTATAATAAAAAAGGATAAAAGTCTATAACTATATATAAATTACCGAAAGTTAAATAATATTACGGTAAAGAATTAGTACCCTCTACTAAATATTAACGAGTTATAAAATCGGTTTATAATAATAAAAATCTTTATACGACTAGATCTTCGAGGCGCGTATAATCTAATTCGAATAAAAAAAGGCGAGGATTAAAAGACTATCTTTAGAATTAAATATAATTATTACGAATACCTAGTAATACCCTTCGGATTTATTAATATACTAGTAACCTACTAGGTATTAATTAATAATATTATATAAATATACCTAGATATAACGATAATTATATACCTCGATAATATCTTAATCTACTTTATTAATAAGGAAGAATATATTTAATATATATAAAATATCTTAATTTATTTATTACTAGCTAGACTTCTCTTTAAACTAAAAAAATACGAGTTTTATAAGAAATCGGTTAAATTTCTTAAATTTATAATAAATACTAGAGGTATTTATATAAGCCCTAAAAAGATTAAGAGTATTAAGAAATAACTTATATTATATAATATTAAGACGGTATAAAGTTTCTTAGGATTTACGAACTTTAATAGAAGGTTTATTAAAGACTACTCTAAGAAGGTTTTACTATTAACGAATATTATAAAAAAGAATATTACTTTCTAATAAGGAAAAGAATAATAATAATCTTTCGAGGTATTTAAAGAGGCCTATAAGAAGCCGCCGGTATTATATTCCTTTCGAAGTAACGAACTAGCTCGAATCGAAACCGACGTTTTAAATTTAATAATAGGCGCTTATATATTTTAATAGAGAAACGATAAATAATACCCTATTATATACTATTTAAGAAAAATATTATTAGTAGAATAGAACTATAATATCTATAATAAAGAATTACTAATAGTAGTATTCGTATTAGAATAATAGAGGGTATACGTAGAAAATTATTTAGACCTTACTATCTTTATAAATTATAAAAATCTTCTTAACTTTACGACGATAAAATAATTAAACCGAAGGTAAATTAAATAGTTAGAGTTATTAAGATAATATAAATTTAAGATCTTCTATACCCTAGGAAAGAATAACGGTCGCGTTAATATATTTAATAAACGAGAAGACTATATAGAGAATAAAGATATAATAATATAACTAGTCTTTATTTAGTAATAGGATAAATCGCTAGTCCTAGTATAATAACTAGTAGCGACGTTATATATCTTTATTCCTAGAATTATTAATAATATTTAGAAAGAATATAAAAACGATACCTTAACTACTACGTTAAGAAATTAATAACTATAAACTAAACTATTAGAATATAATAAAAAGATTTATCTTCCTAAAGAATATCTTAAAGAAATTATTCGCGATTATTATAATAATCCGGTTTAAGGATACCCTAAAGTTATTAAGACTATAGAATTTATTTATAAAGAATATAACGCGCTAGGATTAAAATCGCACGTCGAGAAATATATTAAAGAATATATCGAATACTAGTAGAATAAATTTATAAGGTATATTAAATACGGTTAAATCTAATTTACCCTAGTACCGGAAATACTATAAAACGATATTATAATAGATTTCGTTATTAAATTATTAAAATTAAAGGACCCTATTACCTTAGAAATCTTTAACTCGATAATAATAATCTATAATAAACTTAATAAATACGTAATAATAATATTAATTAAGGAAATTTATAAGGCCGAATAAATCGTCTTTATATTACTAGATCGATTTATTAAAGATTATAAAATACCTAGGTCGATTACTTTTAACCGAGATAAATAATTTACCTCTAATTATTAAAAGATACTAGTTAATACTATTAAAATTAAATTACGAATATTAACTATATATTACCCGTAGACGGATAGGTAAATAAAGCGGACGAATTAAATAATAAAAATATATTTACGATATTACGTAAATAAAAAATAGAACGATTAGGTAAAACTTTTATTTATAATTTAACTAACGTTTAATAATATATAATTTAATATAATAAAACTTACGCTATTCTTCGTAAACTATAGTAAATATATTAATATATTTTTAGATTTAAAATAGGGACCTAATATATATAAAGCGTTAATTTATATAGTTAATATAAAGGCGTTATATAAGGAAATATAAATCTAAATTAAATTAATAAATACTCGAATTAAATTAATAGTAAATAAATATTAAAAAGAGTATTCTTAGTTAAAGGAAGAGGATAAAATATACCTTTTAATAAAAAATATAATAAATAAAAGACCGAGTAAGAAATTAAATTATATTAAAATCGGATTATTTTTAATTAAGAAGAGTAAAAGATTAATTAATTATAAACTAAATCTTCTAGCCGATATTAAAGTATATTTTATATTTTATATCTCTCGATTAAAATTAATAGACTTTAAGATATCTTTATAAAATACCTTTTATTTCTAGATTAAAGAAGAAACGGAGTTCGAGGTAAAAAAGATTTTAGATTAAAAAGATTAAGATTACCTCGTTAAATAAAAAGATTATAACGAATCGGAAAATACTTAAGAATTATTAACGAACCTAGTTAACTATCGGGAACTTCTAAAGAAATTTTAAGAATAATAATATAAAAAAGCTAGTCGAGGGTCCCTAGCGAAAGGGATCTCGAAGATATAAAATTATCGAAATATAAAATTGAAACCGCCGCGCGCTTTATTTTACTAAACTTTTTAAATTCTTCTAGGCGCTTTAATTCCTTTATATTTATAAGGCCTTTATCGAATATCTTTTATTTATACTCCTTTAGGAATTTCTTTTATTAACGAAATCTCTTTAACTTCGTATTTTTTTAACGAATAATATCGTTCGCCGCGGACGCGGCCTTATTAACTACTTTTTATATAATTTTAATCTTTTTTTCTAAGCGCTCTAAAACCTTATTAATTTTAAAGAAATTAATAATAAACTCTAAAGGCTCGTATTTTTTCCCGGTCTTAATATACTCTCTATATTTTAACGATAACGAGGATAATCGGTATTCGGTTTAATATATCGTATAATATATATATATAATTATAGTTATAAGACCTTTAGAAATAACCTATTCCTATAATTTATTACGTTACTTTATTTAACGAGAAGATATAAAATTATCTTTAAAAATAAAGAAGGTTAAAAAGGAAGGATAATATTATAATTAAAATTCGCTAAAAATCTTAATAGATTTAGTGTACTTAATAAGCTAAGGGTCTATTTACTACTCGATGTAATATATAAACTAATAAATAAATAAGCGTTTAATTATTTATCTACTCGATATAGAAATAAACGAGTAAATTAATAAATAGTATAGTTTCTTTTCTATATAAACTACGTATTTTTTTAATAAATAGAAACTTCGTATTTAACTTCCCTTAAGACTTTTAATTATAAATTCTAAATATAAAAGTTTATTAAATTATTAATTAAGTTTATTAAATTTATTTAGTTTATTTTATATTAATACGAAGCCTATTATCCTTTAATCCTTAATACTCCTCTCTACGAGTATTAACCTAGGTCCTATCGATATTATATTAAGGTATTAAACGGAGAGCCTTAATAAGAAAGAAATTATATTATTTATTTATTTACTCGTTTATTTTTATATCGAGTAAATAAATAGTTAAGCGTTTACTTATTTATTAATCTATATACTATATCGAGTAGTAAATAGTCTCTTAGTATATTAAATATATTAAATTTACTAAAGTTTTTAGCGAATTTTAATTATAATAAAAAATTACTCGTCGAATAACTTCGGCGAGTTAAAATTATAATTCGATAAAATAATAATATTTAGGGTAAACTCGACGAGGACGAGTTAATATATATTTATTTATTTTATTATTAATATTAATTACTATATCGTTATATTTAATAATAGTATATTTTATTTAATATTATCCCCTTATAATAGTAAATAGAATAAATAATAATATTCGAAAAAAGTAGATTTACGATTTATAAAATAACTTATAAAGTCTTTATTCCAAAAGTCTATAATAATAATAAAGGCGAGGGCGAGAGTATTATAATAAAATATTAATTTAATATATAAAAAATTCTAGATAACTTTAGGAATAAATTTTATAAATTAAAAAAAAAACTCTAATCCTCTACCCCCTAAATTAGAAATATTATAATAATATCCTAGATTTATAATTTTATTTATATTACCGCTTTAATTAGAAACGAAGTTACCGTCGTAGTTATATCGGAGCTAGCGGCGGAAATCGCGATTAAATTAATATAAATCGCGCTTTTATTATTTTTACTACTTTTATTATCTTTATCGCCCCTAGCGGAAACTATTAAAGAGGAGGATTATATATAAAAGTAGGATATTTATAACGATCTCCTAGTTAAACGGGAGTAGGCGGAGGGTAAAGATTATATATAATCTTTATTAATTAAAAACTACGCCGACTAGTTACTTTAATATAAAAATATTAATAATAATAAATACCGGGATATTAAAGACGACGACGATATAATTTAATAAAAAGATAAAAAGCGGGGATTATAAAAGAAGTAAACCGATAATAAAATAAATAATAAAGACGTTAGGCCTAGGATTAGGCGGTAGCTATATATAAATAATAACGAAAACAATATTCTAGAGTCTATATTTCACCTTATTTTCAGCTTTCAACTGAACTTTTACCCTATAGCGGATTTACCCCCTGGCGACGCGCAAACCCTATGGCGACGCGCATGCTCCATAGCAACGCATCTCCGGCTGTTACTATGGGCGACGCGTACTAATATCGGGAGATGCCTAGCCTGGAAGCATGCAGTAGCTTCCTAACAGGCCCCCCCTGTTTCGCTCGAGGATAAAAACGACCGTCTTTATAGAGGGAGGATCCATCGTGACTATGGAGCGCACGAGTATCGTCCAAAGCACGCTCATTGGATCGACTGTTTACGTGAAAAGGGAAAGTCCGAATGACAGTGGAGAGAGTACGCTTTAGACTGTCATTAGAGCAATATCTTCCGCATGATGTCAATCAGCTGAAATGAATGCTCGATGATGCTATACATCCGAAGTGTGGGGAGTTGATGGTTGGGGTCTTGCAGAAACGTGCATCAAAGGATTGGCGGGAAAGACGCGGGATCTGCAGGAACGGCCCATCTTTGCGACATTCCTCTTTCAGCACTTGCATATTCCACTGGCCGATGACCTTGAAATAGAATATTACCCCGTTGCTGACGATAACAGTGGAGTAGGTCTTTGGTCCTCTGTAGCCGCTTCATGATCCATCCTTTACTGAGAGCGGTGATATCCCCCAAGCTCCAGCAGTAGAGCCAGATTCGCCACCACACTCAAGGCTACCATTGAGCAGAGCCTCGGTACCTTGACAGAAGCACCACAATACGGGGGATCTCTCAACTAATTGCCTATGCCAGACTCCCTACAGCAATGTCCACACGGGAGCGACTGTAGCAATCTATGGCCAGGGCCACCTGATATGAGCATGCCATCGGTCGCTTTTCATCTCAACACGCATGTCTTCCTGACATCCGGATCATCAGATGTCCTGGCATTGACGAGAAAGAGCACTGTCGATGAATAGTGATGGAGGTGAAAAACGGCCTGGAGAGACGAGAGGGACGGCAGATGGTGACAGGGCTGAATGTGGGGAAGTCAGGGCTAGGGCAGCTCTCTTGGCAGGCCCTTGGTGCGCTCGGGCCGCTTCAGCTGAAGCATCGAGTTCTTGCAACGCTCAAGGCTGTGGCAGTTGGCATTGATAAGTGAGCCATTGGCGATGTCTCTCAGAGTTGATAGCGGCCGTTCAAGGGGAAGGTCTAAGTCTCCAGGGCGAAAAGACGAGCGCGAGCGATCACGCGATGCGCGCCGCGATCGTTCTCCAGCGGTCGTGATCAAGAAGACCGTGGAAAAATACTCCTACGACGACCGCGATTTGGACACCCAATCGAAGAAAAAGCAGTCTTTCAAACACGATGACTCCTCCTCAAGCGATTCGGATCGCAAGTCCAGGAAGAAGTCCTCCAAAAAGCGCCGTGATAGCGATAGCGATAGCGATAGCAGCGACTCAGACTCAAGATCCAAAAAAAAGCCGTCAAGAAAGCATCATGATGATAGCGACTCAGATTCCAAATACAAGAAGAAGTCGTCGAGAAGGCATCGTGATGATAGTGACTCGGACACCAAGCACAAGAAGAAGTCTCATAAAAAGCCACTGTACCACGAAAGCGACTCCAGCTCTAGCTCCAGCGAAGATGACAGGAAGAGTAGACACAAAGTTGAGACATCTCTGGTTCGCGCAAAGAAAGGTGAATACATTGAGACGTCGAGAGGCTCCAAGTACGAGCGTGAGCGGGGCGGCATTTATGCACAACCAGACCGCCATGAGCAAAGGCCGGCGGAATACAAGCGGCATATGAGTAATAGCAGCGTTGAGAGTGGGGAGCAATACCGCCAGACGCCCGGAGGATTTGCAGGGTACGCAACATAGAGCCCTCATAATAAAGGTGTTACTTTACTGAATTCCTATCCAGATATGCCCAGCCGCAAGTCATTGCTCGACCAGAGGGCCACAGATCCCACTCTGGCTCGATCAGTTCACAAGGGCCTGAGTATTATCAATATGCAGGTCAAGGAAGACACCCTCCAAACGGCAGGGAGCCCTCCTATACCCAGACAGTCCAGCCCCAATTCGCTGATCCAAGATCTCGTAGCGGGTATCATGCTCCTCCCTCGCCACCCAGGCTACACCGTCTCTCGGTCTCGGGCGGGGCTGCGGGCGCAATGCTGGGCTTAGCAGCACCAGGCCAACATCAAGTCCATATGCAAGGCGGTCTGCCGCCGGGAAGCCCGCTTCTGGAAGCATACCGTGGTACTTATCAGTCGATATCACCCATGCCATCACCAATGATGCTTCCATCAACAATGGATGAAGGCCTCTCCGATCTTGAGCCACTTTCTGCTGAGGACTCCGATGACTCAGACGGCCACCATAGGTCCATCCTTAAGAAGAAAAGCAAGAGTGTTTCCTTCTACGATCCTGAGCCTGATGCACTTGCTCTAGCAGCAGCCTTGAAGCATTCCGCACCCGACCACAAGCCTGTGCTCAAGATTTTACCTCATCTGTCAGACGACCACGTCTTGATGCTGCGAACAGAGTACAAGAAGCACATGAAGGCTCAAGGCAAAGGCGTCAACATAGCCAAGCACATCAAGGTGAAATTGACTGGCAATCTAGGCAAAGTCGCGTACGCTACGGCTCTTGGTAGATGGGAGAGCGAGGCGCATTGGGCCAACTTCTGGTATCAATCAAATACCTCCCGACGAGAATTGTTAATCGAGAGTCTTATGGGGCGCACGAATAGTGAGATTGTCAAGATCAAAGATGCCTTTAGCGACCAGCGGTACAACAATAGTCTGGAAAAATGCATGCAAACAGAGCTGAAGAAGGATAAGTTTCGAAACGCCGTCCTGCTTGCGCTAGAGGAGAGGCGCATGTCCGAAAGTGACAAGCTCTCCATTGATCTGATAGGCAGAGATGTTCAGGACCTGTACCGTGGTTTGACTGCCAAAGAGGGAGGGGAGACTGCCATGATAGACATCATCGTAGTGAGGAGCGACAAGCATCTCGCAGAAGTCTTGCGGATCTTTGAACGCCAGTACAAGAAAAACTTTGCCCGAGAAATGATCAAAAAATCTCAGAACTTGGTGGTACGATCCCCAAATGGTATTGACTTTATGCATCACGAAGCTAATTCCCACAGGGCGAAACCCTCGCGCACATTCTCAACGGTGTACTTAATCGCCCCGTCCGCGACGCTTTGCTCTTGCACCAAGCACTGGCAGAAACGTCCAAAGACCGGTCCGACTTGCTCGTCAGTCGGCTAGTACGGTTCCATTGGGAACCAAGGCACATGGAGAGAATCAAGGTAGCGTACAAGCAGAAGTACGGCACAAAGCTGGAGTCCGCCATTGACGAGGGGACGAAAGGAGAATTTGGAGACTTTTGCGTAGCGCTATGCAAGGTTGAATTGTAAGCTTGGACGGAAAGGCTTCGAACACGGCTTGGATATAGTAGAAATTTTAGGTCGATGATTCAGATTCTGCTTCAATGAATCATTGCCATCTCCGACTGCTTTGCATCCGTCTTGACGACCATTATCTGGGTTGACTACGTGGGTTCTTGCCAGTGAACAGGCAAATAAACCCACCTTCGGTCTTACATAGAACGGGAGTCTGCTTTCCAAGAGTGGCACTTTGATTTGCAAAAGATAACGTATAGACTTCCAGCAAGTTCCCCTTACTCTAGCTCTCAAAGCCGAAGCAGCAGTACAGAGCTCTCAGGGAAAAGTAGTCTCGGGGGTGCCAGGGTCGGCGTTGTGCACCGCTAGTTGCGGATCACGAAATTGAATCCCACAGGCATCCCGTCAGATCTCTACTGGCGGATCAATCAGAATGACCCATCCTCATACTACTCCTCCACTACGCTGGTACCTACCTTAGTATCCGATTCAACTTCGCGGAAACACTAATTACGACATCCTACAACGGGCGGACCAAGTATTCATTTCGGTTGTTTCTATTTCCAAGCGGCGATAATGAAGCTAGCATACAGGTCGGATGAAAGCTAAGCCGAGGTGCCAAGGACCTGTATCTTTACTCATGGTAAATTCGAGGTACCTCACTACACACTCACGCCATGGACAAAATCTGGGGGCTCGCTTGGTGGCTCGCTTAGGGGCCCCCTCATTCCGAATTATTTTATCCATGGCGTAACACTATATGTTACTATCGCCGTCGCTATCGCCATCGTTAATTGGATCGCCTAGTACTGAGCCTACTATAGGAGTGGATAGCGACGTAGATAGTAACGTTCATTTACTATATCGCGTCGCTGAAAGCTCTACCATAACGCGGTATTCAGAATCGGAGATAGCCCGTATTTTGTGAAGGATTCAAAAGCTACCTGCATTAGCGCTGCTTGGAAATAGAAGACGCCCCAAATCGCATATACCACATGGGACCAGGGTAGTCTGCTCACTCTGCACGCGACGGGTAGTGTGGGATCTAATTTCACTATCGATACATCCCCTCTCATTTCCCCACCTGCAACCTTTTCTGCAGCTGGAAGGAGACAAAACATACCTGCTTTGTGAAAACACGGCCTGCTTTGCCACATTAGTGAATCTTTCGACTAGCTCGACCTGATAAAGGCAGGTGGGTGTTTGTCTAAGCTTTTCCAGTATTCATTCTGGACTCCAAACGTGCCGTCGTCTTGCATGACACAAGGAATAAACGACTGCATTTCCCAAAGGCTTTTTGAATTCTTGACCATTCGTTCCCCAAATCACCACATCCAAAAGGGTAAGATCCCCTCTTCAACAACCGATATTTCATTGTGTTCACTATCAATAAAGATGCATATCTTCACCTTTGCGTCGGCTGTCCTCCTCTGCATACACGCGACTCCAATCTCGGCCTGGACATGCGGCTCCTGTATTGCCGATTACGAAGTAGGAGGTATCGCCTCACGCTGGCTGAATGCATTCGCGACGGGTGGTCTCCCTGGGCTTGACAAAGCCGTCACTCAAGATGTACTTATCCTCTCCCTCAAAGTTTCCTCCCAACACCAATCCTTGAGGAGGTTAAAGGCGCTGAGATCTAATTCAATTAATCAGATTCACATCTACGACGAAGGCGCACAGAACGGCTCCACGATCCCTTACATCCAGAATTACCACCAGCTCGTGGAGTCGATTAGTGCATCGGCCTATGGTGGGGGTGGCGTGACGAATGTTACGTATGATGTGGTATTTACGTTTCATACGTGCGATCGGATTGCGTTGAGGTGGCAGGAGAATGCTTACACGACGGCCAATGTGGGCTATGGAAGGTAAAACAATCCCTCTAATCGAATTTACCGTTGTGACGGTGGAGAACGATAAGCTGACCCTGAGTTTGTACAGCACGCTGCCTGCCGGGAAATTGATTCAATTCAAGGGAACGGATCTGCTCACGATTGATTTGGCGAGTAAAAAGGTCATGAATGCGACTACGTCGGCGGATCTACTAAATTATTATCGGGCGCTGGATTATGATCTGGGGGTTTGGAGTGAGAAGCCCAAGAGGCGATGATTGGTTTTTATGGAGATAGGGTAGAGTTTGCATGCAGAATATTTTGACGATGGTTAATCCTTAAAAACAAAGTGATAGGATAGATTTCGCGAGAATGCTCATCAACTCTCCACGCTGCGAGGAGTTTGCGACGGTAGTTCGAAAATTACTCGTCGCGCTATCTAGCTCATTCAAGGAACTCGTTTACTACCCACCTTTAAACGACAGCGAACAATATGTTTTCAGCAGCAAAACTTTCGATTTCGACAATTCCTACCTGCCATTCTAGCCGAACGCCTCGATTTGATCTGCCGTGGCCAAAAATCAGAACCCTATCAATACAGACGTCTTTGAATGTGATAGAAATAGCTTCCATGCTATAGCCTGTGGAGAAGAGCCTGAAAAATCGAAAATCTAAGATCAAGGAATGTTGATTTCACTCACAAATTGGACCGCTGTCTTGAAAAGTATCGACATAGAACAAATTGATCCGACCCATTCCAAATATATCAGTATCCCAGACTTCGACCAGAATCAGAAACAATCCAGGCGTTGTTTCATAGTCTCTACTAGATTGTCACAACAGCACGTTCAAACCCCCACCAACCAACATGACAACCAACCATGCCAGTTTCGACGGCCATGTAGCCCTCGCCCACGAAACCCTTTACCCTCGTCCTCGACAAATTCCTCGCCTACAAAGACGACCCTAAATCCCTCACACTTACACCTACGACTGGAATTTTGTCCGGAGCATGGGGAGTGCCCGCTTGGACGCTCAGGATGACTTTAGCCAAACCCCCTTGCCCATCATTATGAACCCCACTAGTAACCAAGGGATGCTGTCGTTCATGGGTGGGGACAATGATCAGCCAGTAAACTTGCCTGATGGGACCGATGTTATAGTGTATAGGGTATGGCTGAAATTTAAGGCGGTAGTGAGGTGGGCCAGTTTGATATTGGGCGAAGATGGGGATGCTATTGTTGCTGCTCAGAGCTGTGAGGATGCTGGTGATGAGATTAAGTCGGCGCTGGAGTATGAGAGGGATAGTTAAGGCCGAATTGTGAAGAATATCGTCATGATATAACATTTGAATACAGTCTCTCAGCAGCCCTATCAAGTGTGAGGGGATGCACAAAGGAAATGTTGTGCGATGGTAACTATGATATTGGTTAGCTAGCGCCTTGAAAGCGTCGTCTGAAACATAGTATCATAGCTCCCATCGAACGGCATTCCAAGATTATTTATACTGCTTCTGCGTGTATTATGAATCTGTCTCCTCAATCAGAGCTCGCATAGAAAAGCTATCCATCTAGACACCACTCGGTTTATATATCAATTTATACATGACCAATACTCGTAGCTGATCACTATGTTGTGCAAAAGACTTACTCGATCAGCATTATACGGCGATTCAAATCTCGAGCACCACTTTACGGTTCCTCAGCAGTCCCTTGCACAGGCACGAACACCCTTCGAAGCCTGCCTTCCTCCCTTGCCAACGCCCGCCTCCCACTTCTCGCCAACATCCCCACGATAATTCTACAAATCACGGTCCACATGGACCCCTTGATCGTCATGGCAGCTTGGTAAAAACACAAGTCACCCTTGCAATTTTGACCTGCTTCTCTCCCGATCATTGAGATCAGGCTACAGAATACGCCTGTGACGATTCCAAACGTGGTAGGTAGTCCTAATCGTCCTCCTACTTGGTCGAGTAACAATGTGGCCGAGAATAGAGAGAATTAGTAAAGAGAAGCTTCCGATGAAGGTTGTCAGCCAAATAGGAGTGAGGCTCTGAGAGACTGTGTCGTTGGAGAACGAGAAGGTGGGTTGGGGGAAAGTTCCATTGTTGGTGTGAGCTGAAATAAGACTCTCAGCGTTCGCTAGTGATTTCGCCAAAAGCTTCGACTTGCTCAAGACGGTCTTGCTGGTAAGAAGACTGTAGAGCAGGCTGGCTAGGATGAGGCCCTATCTAGCTATTTAGCGCTCCTGGCCGTGCATTGGAGAGTTGGTGTTGAGATGCCATCGCTCGAAACTGATATTGTGAACTGCTAGGTAACTTAGTCTTCTAACTTAGGCTCTTTCTGGTGGGTTGCAAGCTGGACCACTGCAATCCCGATAGCAACATGTACAAATTATGGAGGAGACGGAAAGGGAAGGTATCTGATTTATGACAGGAACGATGGCTTGAAGCAACCAAGGCGATTTGAGTCACCTTAAGTTGCAATTTTTTGATCAGTGAGTTCTGCAAATTGGGCGACTCCTTCAAGGCTCGCCACGCGTGAGCCGAAGCCCCCTCGGCCCCACCATTTCCCTCCCCACAGTCGGCACCGCCTCACCAAGCAAACATGCAAGCGCAATATCTTTGGCCTCGTTTGCTATCCTTGCCGTTGGAAATACATCCATGTCATCGGCTTCCACCACGTCGACTAGAAAGTCGCAATCGTTACCAGGGCCGGGCAAAAAGAATGACGCTGGCAGGCGTACGCCGTGATCGTGGGGATCGGAGCGTGACCATAGTTGCACCGGTTTTTTTGTAGGCGTGCGATGCTTTCGATGGTGCTGATGAGGCTGAGGCGGTTGTGTAGGCTGGGGATTAAGGAGCTAGGGGGTGGGGAGTGGGTGCAGTCGGGGTTGGCCTCGGCGCGGGAGAGTGTGAGGAGGAGGGTGAGGAGGAAATTTGAAGAAAGCATGTTTAAAAGGCTGTATTTTTGATCTGGGTGACTTAACAATTGTAAGTTGAGCTTCATGGAAGCTAGACCGTGCCCTTGGTACAGATCAACGGTAGTTGCCCGGAATCATAGCACGTATAGTGTAACGTAGGAAACCTCACATGCGCAATATGCTTCCAAGCATCCATCCAATGGCGGACATCCGACTGCACATCGTCTATGCATCTCTGACCCTCATATAGCCGCTATTGGCTAGGGTTCACGATAGAGGAATTGCTTACCTGAGACCTTCGTCCGTCTATGGTTTGCTACCTCCGGAAAGCCCATGTCTCACCTGGACTTTGACTTCGCTTGAGCTCCATCTGGCCATAACCGGGACCTTCAGCCTCTTGCTCTTCATTTGAGGATGAGACCCTGCCTCATACGGATCTACCTAGACTTTATCGGAAGAGCGCACATTGTCCCCCTCGGTGAGATTTGCAAACACCTCAAAATTCTCCTGAGTCAAGAAGGGTCTCGCTTCTTTCCTTCCCTTTGGATCGGACTCAGCAATTGCAACTGCAGTTCTGGAGGCGTCTCTAATTCGTCGACCATTCCACGTTGCCCAATTTGCAGCAAAAGAGCAGAATACTGTCGTCCAGCAGAGTCCTCGATGTCTTCACCATCGACGTCGAAGTCGTTGCGCTCATTGATAACTTGTTGTATGCTGACCGTCCAGATTCCCAGGGTTGACCGTGCGTCAAGAGGAGGAAAATACAGATGGGTGTCGTTTCGCGACTTGAACACGTCATCGAGTGATTGTGTATTGGTAGCAAGGGACGGGATGCCTGTCCAATACTCTATGGTTCTTAGAAAGACTGATGCGCAGCCGTTGCGCTTTATTCAGCGTCATCAAGCAGAAGTACTAGACCCCAAAGCTAGAAAAGATCGAAAACCACTTGATAAATCTCTCCTTCGCATTCACGAAATTTACTTTGATGAACGATTACTCTCTCGTACTGGTCAGATTAGCAATATTTTGTGAAGGAGCGTCGCTAAATTTTGTTCTTGTCCATGGTTTCCCGGCTCGGCCTCTCCAATAAATTTTGTAGGCACACCACTTTGAATCCTTCAAGGCATACACGACGCTTCCCAAGCTGCAGAGATCGTATATTTCATCGAAGTCGACACTGGGGACGGAAATAATATGGATGCGTCAGAACAAGGCCAGCTCTTGATCTTTTGTGTCGAGATTCTTGACGTTTTTTGAATTCTGCTCTCTGCTTCGCCTCGCGTTCTTGCTGCTATCGAGAGTCTTGCTCCTACGATCATTTACACTCCTTGAAACATTTTCTATCGAACGTTTTTCAATCAGTACTTCCGTTAATAGACAGCATGTAGATCAAGAGATATATATCTGTGGTATGTAGAAGGCAAATCTCCTTCGTGTACTACCAGAAAAGGTATTGTAGCTGTGTCGTGTTGCCTACAGGGAAAGTATAGATTTGATGGCAAAAGATGCGAGCACGATTAGACACGCAGGGCGATGAGACGAAGAGCATGGAGAAAGGGAATGCTTAGGCTGTGCACTGCTGGAAAAGTGAATCCAACAGTACAGATATTAGCGGTGCTGTGCTCTTTTGTTGACCTAAATAGATAGTTACTTAGTAGGTGCAGGCGTAGATGAACGTCATATTGCTCCGAGTACGGTGGTACTTGAGGCTGAATCTATCGATTTGTGGTTAGGGCAGGCCATTGTGACACTTCCGCAGATCCACTTCGAGACTAGCAGTATTTACCGGAACAAAGATTAATGTAAACAGAGCTTCTTGCATTTTACATATCGTAACTTTGCTTCAGCATCCTCTTTGCTCTTTTGCAAAACTACGTAGCTTTCATTACATTGCTTTTGCTGCATTTGCTATCTACCAAATAGTGCCATTCGGAACCCCATAAACATCGAACAGTCCCAGCAGACGCAACGAGCTATTCGGAAGAGGGGACATGGTTGACTGCCATAATGGTGGTGAGAGCATAGAACCTGGTACCTGGGCCTACAGTCGACGGTACCCCGCATACAGCTCCGATTCGCCTGCTGCTGGCACAAAGGCGCCCTGGACTTCGGCTCGATGCCACCGCCTCCTACGCCCGCTGTCCTCCAAGATCGCTCTTCTGAGAAAGGAAAGGCAGACAGCTTCAAACCACCATGGGGCCAGTCGCGGCTTGCAGGGCTCAAGTCAGAGTAGCACCTCGGCATCTGATGGTATATCCCAATATCAGACACGTTCGGACTCGATACTCACGATCGAAGGTGGAGGATGGGAGTGCAGCCCAAGGCCGCGCAAGAAGATTAGACGAACCTATGTCTCGAAAGCAAGAAGACAAGAGATCATGGAAAACGGAGAGGATCATAAGGATCCAGCTCAGACCTCATACTCGTCAAGGGACGCTGTGATAGGACTGCCACCATGCTTTTCGGAAGCTTCAGCGGAAGGAGTACCTGCACAACCAGAATGCAGTGCGCTAAACTCGAAACATTTACGAAAAGGGACACGCAAATTCTACCAGGATCCCTATACAAGCAGCGGAAAGCTGCTCGACGGAATCTACAAAGGCCTGGAAGCATTGTTACAAGCTACTACTTCTAGCAGCCCACCTACAACCAAGTGTCGCTCACTCTTTTCGACTTGTTTGAGGCAGGTGCCCAGATATATCACCGAGGAAGAAACCTTGGCAAGTATCGATGACCCGGACAATGATTTCGATATCTCCTCAGGAGTCTACAATGATCTGGAGGGCGTTGGGCCTGTGTCAAATGGCGGCTGGAAACCCTTACGAGAAGTGGTAAGGGCACACGGACTCAACGTGATCGGGACTGCCATCGAGGAGGGTGTTCTCGGAAACACAGCCACTTGGGATATACTCGCTCTTTGTCTACAGCTAGGGGCGCATGAGGAGGCACAACATGTACTTGAATACATGACATCTGCACTCAAATGCCCCGGCAATATAACCGTGATTAAAACCAGCCGCTCACGAGAGTGTGCCCGAGCCACGTTTACCGCCATCAGTGGTTTTGCAGCTCGGACTCAAAGACATGGTTTCTTATACCGTCAGACAGCTGCAATGCTGGACAGTGGTGCCCTTACCCACGAGTGGATTGGCAGCCAGGCTATGATCGAGTGCTGGAATGGAGCAATTCAATCAATTGCACAAGGAGATGACCATGCTCCAGCAGCTACCACCTTGCTTCGAATGGCAGTCTTGAAGTCGTACCAAACTTCTAGCCCTCGGTCGCCTCTCGAAGTGCATGGTATACGATTGCATACCAGCAAGGGATCTCGTAGCCCGAAGCTTCGATCTGCCATATCATCCCAGGAAATGAAACTCGTCGGTACTGAGGGGGTTACCGCAACTCCCGGAAGCTCCGCGTTCCTCACCTCCGAAAACAGGTCACACTCGGCGATTTCAAATGTCGTGACAGTCCTGTCAGCAATAAGTCTCCTTAGTATGTCTGAGCCAGCGCTGGCTTCACAGAACGCCACCGTTGGTAGTACGAGAATACTACACGACTTGGCCTTGGAAGCTCGGCAGCGCCTTGAGCTAGCATCACGTAGCATCGAATCTTGTGGTGCTCCAGGTCTCTTCTTCGAATGCATCCATTTGCCTCTGTTGGCAGCCGGCCTGTCATCATTGGCTTCAAGAAGATCTCTCTGCCAGCTTTCTTTCGATGATTATACAGAAGTCAGAGAATTGTCAGCCTTGCCGACTAGTCATGAGTTTGCCACCAAGGTTGCTCTATTCCTTTGCACACTTGCACAATGCTGCGCGACGGCGAGATCGCGGGATGCCTTCGAGTTCATCCAACCAATGATCAACGACCTACTGAATGTCGCTAATTATAGAAGCCAAGACAAAGCATTACGAAGCTTTTGCGGTAGCGTTGCCCTTGCCACAGCATTCGCGTTCTCGGAAGAGACTAGCCAGCCTGACCACCTCGACTGGGCTCTGGAAGTGGAGTTGGCTCTTAACAGTGATATGATCGGCTCAAGCAAGCCTGCGATTGAGAAGACACCAGCTCGGGGTAGCACACGGAGCAACACCGGGTATCGATGGGAGGAGGGTATCTGCGAATGGATTGCAAAGACTCCAGCTGTAACGCTGCGGAACTTAAGCGGATTACGAGGGGACACCATAGAAAAATGCGAGATTGCTGAGACGCCAACGTCAAGCCTTAAGCAAGAGTTGCCTCTTCTATCTGGATTGTCACCTTCGACTAAGCGTGAAAGGCCGTCGAGGGACGCGGGCAGTCTAGCTTGTGGCGAAGTGGCAGAAGCCAAAGCTGGCCAAAGTGGCGACCATGGTGCATCAGAGAAGCTACGTTTCAAGGATGTCTACGGACGATCCGAGAAGAAGATCTACCCTCCGAAAACGTTACAGAGCATCTACCTGGACGACGACCTCGATGAGCTGTCGACTCCAGAATCTTCACAGGAAAGGCCAGCTGCCCTGTCTACTTTGATAGTGATCCCAAATCGGGTCTGTGGTGCCAAAAGGAAGAGGCATCTGAATATGAATGCTTCCAAGTCTTCTGCAATGGTCAAAAGGCTGCTGACCAAGGATCGCGAATTGTACATGGACACGTTGGATGCGGAAGACGAATTGAGCGCTCTCTAAGCAGTCCCTGCGGCGATTTAGGCCAACTGCGGCGTCTCCTTGTGTATCAGTCGAGATGCAGATAGGGATGGTGAGACATGAGACATTTGTACCATTGTGTTTTGCATAAGAATACCCATACTTAGGATAATATTAGCATCATAATCTTTCGTAAATGCGATTGGCTCAAAGATCCTCGTACCGATTGCATTCTGCATGCAAGAAAGGGGGTGCTCAAGGAGATCCTATCACGTCTCTTATCAAACTCCAGGATCGGCGGTCATAGGGGGATTAGCGCGATCAGAGCCCCCGGGTAGGCCCTGCTGATGCTGGGAGTTGTGATATTGCTTCCGACTCCAACCCTTGGAAAAGTGTACGCTGTAGGCAGATTGGAGCGAGCAGTCTTAGCACCAGCATCATAATGGAGTCGAGATTCCCCACCATTGCCCTCCTGAACTTGCGTTGTCACACTTCGTATGTCGATCTCTTCGTGTCCAGTGTTCCGACGCAAGCAGTGCTTGAATCGGCCCTTATAGCAACCTCTGCACATTCCACACAGACGCCACGCTTTCACGAGAAACTCGGATACCGCGTCTACATGTTGGGCTGGCCCTTCGCGTCTCTTTCCTCAAGACTCAGGAGTACGTACCTTGCGCCCTTTCGTCCAATGACTTTTTTGTCTCGGTCAACGAGCCGGCTGTTGAAAAGTACACCACCATCAGGACTTGATGTTATCTTGAGGCTACATTCGTACTTTTCAAAAATTGAGGCTACTAGCAGTTCCAGGATCTCTACAGCATTTCTATATTCGTTGTTGCTGGCTCGACGTGGGAATCTATTGTCCGGGAGATTGACGCTTCCTCTCGATTCGAGTCTTGACGGCTCAACTGCATGTTCGACAACCTAATCAGAGGGTAGATTAATTGCAATACATTGCTTGAATTCTTCACAACCTCATAATGGGTGCTCCACAAAACTCACCAGCGGTGCAAGCCGCAATCGCGTCGAATAATCTGCTCTTTGCCCACTATATTCTCATCATCCTTGGCGCCATTGCGGTCAGCATGGTCATATACAGAGTGATCATCTATTCTGTTCGACATCTTCGAACCTTGACGTGCCTTAACAACGATAGGCAGCAGTACTTTAAGCTGCCGAACCGCTTGTATGGCTGGTTCAAGCAACATATTCTTTATGCACCACTTTTCACTCTGCGTCACAGCAAACAGATGCGAATAGGTCCTTTTGATATGGGCATCATACCAAGCAGGTTTCAGTCGCTGCTCCTCACGGGCATCCTTGTTATCGAAGCCGTCCTATGTGCTTATGGGATTGAATGGCATGGACCCATCATGAACCTGCTACAGCATCTTGGGAACCGAGCAGGAACCCTCGCCGTGGTCAACTTGATCCCATTGGTTCTCCTGGCTGGACGCAATAATCCACTCATCAGTCTACTGAACATCTCATACGATAGTTCTAATCTCATGCACCGCTGGTTCGGACGCATTGTTGTTGCTCTGGCAATTACCCACGGAACGAATGAAATCATGGCTATCGTTGTCGGTCAACAGATGCACGAAAAGGTCAAGACCCCTGGACTCGTGCTCTTTTCAGATACCTTGAAGGAAGAGCGCGCTTCATTGTATTCGGGCTTGTGGTAAGTCCTCCCACAACCTAGTTTTCGTACGTATCATCTTACCAGTGCGTAGGCACTTTCCACAATGGTCACAATAATTCTGACATCCTGGACGGCCTTCCGCCATGCCTTTTACGAAACGTTCTTGCACATTCACATCGCTTTGGTCTCTCTAATCCTGGCCGCGCTCTATATCCATCTTGAGCAATACGCCCCAAACCAGCACACCTGGATCAAAGTCGTAATATCTATTTGGGTTATTGAGGTATTCTCCCAGAATCCCTCGCCCATCATCACCATACTTATCCCTACCAGCGGCTCCTCCGCCTCATCTCCCTAATCTACCGCAACATTGGCCGCAAAGGCACCCAAGCCCAAGTCGAAGCCCTGCCAGGCGACGCCCTCCGCATAACCCTCCTCCTCGCCCGCCCCTGGACCTTCAAACCAGGCCAACACATCTTCCTGACCATCCCCTCAGTCGGTCTCTGGACCTCCCATCCCTTCTCCGTCGCCTGGTCCAAAGCCCACCCCCAAAACCCCCACCACCTCGACCCCGAAAAAGGCTATACAGACAGCACCCCGCAAACAATTGATACCCTCGCCCTCCCTCAAACCTCCATCTCCCTTGTAGTCCGACGCCACGGCGGTTTCACCGACCGCCTCTACACTAAAACCTTCTCCTCCAGCGGCCTCGTAGCCCTCTCCGCTCTCGTCGAAGGACCCTACGGCGGCACCCAAATTCTCCATTCCTACGGCACCGTCATGCTCTTCGCGGGCGGCATAGGCATCACCCACCTAATCCCCTTCGTGCGCGACCTCGTCGCCTCCTACACCAGCTCCACCTCCGCAGTCCGCCGTGTCCTGCTCATCTGGGTGATTCAATCACCCGAACACCTCGAATGGATAAAACCCTGGATGACTACTATCCTCGCGATGCCGAAACGAAGAGATGTGTTGCGGATTCAGCTGTTTGTTACGAGACCCAGGAGTACGAAGGAGATTCATAGCCCGAGTAGTACGGTGCAGATGTTTCCGGGGAAACCGAATGTAGATGCGCTGGTGGAGATGGAGAGTCGGGAGCAGATTGGGGGGATGGGAGTCAGCGTGTGCGGACCTGGAGGCCTCGGTGACGACGTCCGAGCTGCGGTAAGAAGGCGGCAGAGGGTTAGGAATATTGATTTTCTTGAGGAAGCGTTCGGATGGTAGTTTTTTCTTCTTGTTCATATTCAAGTTCTTGTCACCGAAACAAGAGTGGGAGGAGATGGCTTCAGGACAGATTGGCTTCGTTGCCCGTTGATAGCTGAGGATCAGATGTATATATTCTAATGATGACGTTCTCCGGCTATGCTATAGTCATTTCTTTTTGAGGTATCTGGGAGGATACTTCCAGGAAGGCAATATTCTCTGCTCATCAACAGAAAGGAAGAAGTCCATCCTCTTCCAAGTCCAAGAGGGATCGTTATCGTTCCATCTCGACCTCTTTCCAACGACATGCCACATCCACCCCACCCAAAAGACACAACGACTCCACTCCTCTCTTCCCACCTTCGTATTAGCAAAACCAATCAGTATCCCAGTCTCTGCGACACTATTTATCACCTCACTTGCTGTATCCACGCGAATCCACTTTGACTGATCATCATAGACAGGATGAGCTCACGGCTTCCAGCATGCAACATTCCAGAACGCCCCAGCCAACCAATTCGCATTCCCAGACATACAAAACTATGTTTTGCCAGCCCCCCACACCAAAACTCTGCCTCATGCCTTACCACTCAGGGACGAGCTGGATTAGGTTGCGAGGTCTTGGTATGAGATTGATGGCTCTGAGTCGATGCTGAGGGTGATTCGAGGATAGATGATAACTGTCTGGACAGACGACAATTGGGGGTTTGGCCGCTGAGGAGACATACTCCAGGCCGTGAAGTCTGCGCGGGGACAGATGACTCTCGATAGCGAGGCTCTTTCTCGATCCGTTGGCTTTGATATGATCCAAATTGAGACATCACGCAGACCATGGCCAGATATTTGGGTCAGATTGTTGTATCACGCACCTGGTAACGAGGGTATATTGCAAATAGTTCGAGGAAAGAGAAGTCTCTTTGAGGGTGCAACTCCCCACGAGTAAAAATGCTTGGTGAAACTATATACAAGTCCTCTGTGCCCGTGCTAGCCGGCATGAAGAATATAAGTGCAGTCGATCAATGTCTCCAGCATAATAACAAGAGTAGAGATAAGTATAGTGGTGGGGTGTTTATCAGGTCGTAAAATTATAAAAAAGAGAAAACAGCAGGATGCATTATAAGGAGTATGCTCAAAACCAATAGGAACCATAAACAACGACCTGACCAACCCATAGACCGACCGAGCTGAAACGACACCGACGTATTTGACAATCGTGCGTGCTCAAAGTCCGCGTCACCGCCGTTTCCATTCCAGCCAGCCATTCCTTAGACTGTGCTTCATTGTGCTCCAGATGGATATGTCCGTATCCATGTGTCCAAAACGCCTCCAAAGTCGCTCAAACCGAGCTCAGCTTCAGCAAAGCCTCCACAGCCTCCCTGTCCTGAGCATCACCTCCGAAGCCGTTTTCAGGCAGGGGTGAAAACCCCATAAGGGCGTGTGCAGCCTGCTGTTGCTGGCCTTTCATATTATACATTATAGAATCCGAAATCGGCATAGATTTCGCCGTTGTTGCTGGCGGTCTTCCGCCTGCTCCTCTTCCTCGACTTCGCGGATCGAGATGTGGTGGATAGCGCTGGTTCTGTATAAGGCCGCCTGTGAGTGGGAATGATGAGCCTTGCCGTAGTGCAGCGACGCCTATACTCGACCAGTCTTCCTCGTCGGTCATGTCGAGGTCTTCTAGTGCGTTTCGGTCTGGAAGGTCATCGGAGTCGCAGGAGTCCATCCCATCGAGAGATATCTTGTCTGTTTCGTGCTCCAGCATATCTTCCATTGGGGTGTCGTAGTCTCTAGAATCGTGGGACGTCGCAAGTTGAGCGCGATCTTGCCGCGTGCTTGTCACTGGAATCCTCAGGCTGCCTTGGGGTATGTGGTGGTGCTGGGAGCTCCGCGCCTCCCTCGTTGGTTGTCCTCTTCTCTGCGCGTCCCACCGACCCCAGCCAACCTTCTCGAAGATCACGTCTCCATCAATCCCTCCCTGCTGCCCGTCGCTGCCACGGCCTTCCAGAGCTCCAACTACTAGTCTTCTCGCTTTTGCCGGTGGGATACCAGAGAATCCGGGGACAGTGGTAGTCAGGTAGCCCATAACGTGACGGATGGCCAAGGGACCGTTTTCCAGAAGAATGCTGGGAAGGTGATGCTTGGCGAGGAGGCCTGGCGTTATCGTACCAACGGAATCAAGGTCTGCCAGGTTGCTCAGGCCGCGAGCTGTAAGGCTGCGCTGAGGTGAGTCCTGAGCCTTAGCGTGTTCCACCGCATCTTCCAGATCGATGTCGGAGTCAACGTGAACGGGTGCCGGAGGAGTCAATGGTCCAGTAGACGCACGACCCTTGTAGGCTTGAGGAGGAAGGGACGGAGAGATGGAGTTCGGAGGGGTAGGGAGGCCGCCAGTAGGCTTGCGGGCTGGAAGGGATCTCGCCGCCACGGCAGCGAAGCTATCTTTGCCAGCCCAGAAATCATCACGGGGCTTTGGGATGTTGACAGACTCCGTCATTCCAGCCAACGCCAAAGCGATGCTAGAGTTGAGGGGGCTGGTAGGAGCCATGTCGTTGAGGTTGATAACTGTATCTTCTGTGGTGCTGAACGGGGGCGCGTATGAGTCAGCTTGACGTTGATGTATTTTTGCGGAAGTGGCAAAAAGATGATGGAATCCGATGTCGCGTTGTAGGTTTGATGATGTTGGTGTAGTTTGAGGTACTCACAAGATACGAGTGTGGAGATATTGACAATAAGACGTGCTTATTGACGAGGGTGATGACAGCTTGGCCGGTGAACGACGTGTGGGAGGCGAGCTGAGCGAGAAGCGAGTTGGGATGCTGTGAGCGATGCTTTGAATTCCTGGTGATTGCTGAAGTCGGAACTATTAGAAGGTGAGCTTTGGCTGGATGAAAGCGGGGGTTTGTACCTGGTGCAAGTGCCTTGCTGATGGTGTTGTGGTTGGCAGAATGGACAATGGGAAAGCACGGAGGGTCTGGTGAATCTTCGGACCGACCTAAGCGCGCTAAGCAGGGATCAGCTGCTGTTACCGACTAAGGCTAACGCCCATTCGCCAGACCAAAGCGTGCGAAGTCCTACTTATCTCATTGGATTGTTATGCGGAATTACCTCAACGTACTGTAACTACTTGTACCTCCAAGCTCAGTCATGCTGTTCATGAGCTTTGATATCGGCCTTTCGTTCAGGCACGAGATATGCGCAAACTTCTACGGCTTCGCCAGCACTGGAGCCAAGGGATTGAGGTCCAATCACAAGATCCTGTTCTCACAATCAACCGCTATCAATCCTTTCAGGAATTCCCCAGGATAGGAAGAGGTCGGTGCTGAGTACCTGGTTCTCAGCTCACGGACTGGCGCTGTTCATGGGGTCCTTATCGGCGTTCCTCGCTTATTTTCGTCGTGGCTTTAAGAGGGTTATTTTGTACTTGACCACTATCGAGCCAGATTATGCACGAAATCTCGTAGCATGCCGGTTCGCATAATTGTCCCACGCTAGACACGAGCCCGTCTGCAGGACATCGCTGATCTCTCTTTCGATGTTTGCTGTTCATCGATTGGAGAAAGCTCCGCTGGAAGAAGGAAAGAAAAGAAGCCAAATGTACGGATTCCGCCAACGTCTTCATTCAAAAGGCGGAGGAATCAAACAACGGATAAAGAGGTAAATGTATTGCAAATACGGGGAATTGCAGTTCGACAAAGACATTCGATTGCTGGGTAATCTTGTGCGATCCTAGGGTCTTCGCTTACAGGGAGAACTTAAGATAGCGTCTTCAATCATTCTTCGATCTAAAATAAGGGTTCCTGTAGAAGCCTGTGGTAAGGCTCCAATGCATGGATATCTACTTCCCTCGCCCACCTATCAAATTTCCCATGGTAAATACATCTTCGTCGTCTTCACTCGTCTCACCATTAGCTTTCACTTGAAAACCACTTCGGTTCCTGCTGCCGTCTTTTGATGGTTCTCCGAACAGATTGCCGCTTTTCCCTCTCAAATCACGGCTCGCTGATTGAAAAGGCGAAGCGGAAACAAAACTCGATTTTGGCTGTTCTTCACCAAGCATCCACGAAAACGGTGATTGGGCTAATGTCGGTCGAGGTTGGCTCAAATGCGAAGGACTGGGAACTTTCGAGGGACTGCGAGTATTGGGGGTCGATGGCAGAGGTTTCGAAGGTACATTCCCCGGGTCGTCAGTAGGCGGACCAGACGGTTTTGTGCTATCGTTACTGAATACAGTTGTCTCAGTGGATCCGTCAAGTTGAGGTGAAGTGGTAGAAGATTCTGGTAGCACAGGCCCATCGTTGGGGACACCCACATTTCGATTGTCTTCGGTTCTTTCCGTAGACGTGCTCTCCGTGGGCAAAGGCATGGCAGAATTCTCCAGATACATTTGCACAAATTGAACCTTTGCTATTGATAGACTCAATGCATCTGCAGCTGCCTCGTCCTTTTGATGAACCACCTTTTGCTGGATCCATAGCTCGTCAACAGAGTTCTCGAGTAGTTTTGCTAATGACCTGTTACGCTCTTCGAGAACTTCGATCTTCGCAATCATATCAGTCGGTTTGTCAGTGATCATCTTGCCAGTATCGAGCGACCAGCGTGATCGATGCGGCGGTCTCGGTGAGGTGTTGGCCGACTGCAGACCATGAACAGCACCACGCAATGCTTTGCCCACTCCCCATTTCTGGCCTTGACTGTAGACACCTTTGGCTGCTTCGTGGATAATTCCCTCGATCCCACCCTGTTCCTGGAAGATTCTAGCAGGTGTCAACCTTGGCGAGAGTACCTTTTGCGCGGCAGCTTGTTCCGCCGTCCTTGCTCTCTTGACCTTTTTCGGCAGCTTTCGAGTGACTGTTGTCTCCGGGGCTCTTCTGGAATATTTCGAGATTATGTGGTCACCACCATCGAGTAGTAGATTATCGCGAAGATACAAGGCATCGGCGACAAAAGTCGGTGGGCCATGCGGAGATGAGGGAACAGGGTACCGCAACAAGAGTGTCAAAGCAGCAGAATAGTCTGCTTCAAGCACTGAAAATGTCATCAGTAGACATACCATGACTGATGCTATCTCGAATCTTACGCTGCCACCGTATGCGTAAGAGCATGCTCACAGATATCAAATCTACCAATTCCAATCCAGGGTCTTCCGCGAACAGTATGTCCCAAAGAGCCAGGACATCCTCAAAAGGAAATTCGCGTCCAAAGAGAAGGCGAACCCATCGGATTAGGAAGATCTGCGGAAGAATCTCAATCGCGGTCAAGTGCTCCGCAAGCTCAGGGTCTGCATGGTGTAAGTAATTCTCGTGAATTCGTTTACTCCGCTCCACTATAGGAGAATTGTTGGGCAGTCCTGATGTCGCTGTCTCATTGTTGCTGCCTAGTTCGTAGAACGTCTTGACAGTTTGCATGATGGCTCCGAAAAGTGTAAAGGCATCGTGTTCAACATAGGTCTGATCAAGGTTCAATACCATCGCATCATCCAAGACTGCCCGTTGATCACCAAGGCTCTTGGGATCGATAGCATCTCGTGACACGGCCCAAATGATGGGTGCGAGAACCTCGTGCATGCCTTGCCGATAGCCGATATCTCGGTTGAGCTTGCAATATATGAAGAGAATATCGAGCAGCATGTTTTGGGTTGGAGGTTCGCGAAAGTATAGATTTTCTGGCATGCATCGCTCGACGTCTTGGAAGATCTCGGCGCGAAGGTCCTCGTCTTGACGCAGGGTATTCCAAGGAGACTGTCAGACTTTTAGTGAACTTCACTGAGGGTTGTCTTCATCGGTATTGCCGACCAGAATCACCCTCCTGGGGCAAAGCTTACTGTCTCAGTGTCCGTCAAAGGGTCTTCCGCTGACAGATCATCAGGATTTTCGAGATTCTTCAGGAAGTGTTCTCGGAGCGAAGTATAGGCGCTCCTTGAGTCGTGAAGAGTTTTCATCCATGTTGACCTGTCCAAGCTCTTGAACAGAAGGAAGACCTATGCTTGTAGTTCCGTCAATTCTTGATGTCTTCGCTTAGGCAGGAAGTCTCTCGCCTTCCAGCAAACGGATCGAAGCCCATCTAGGCATGGGGTTTGTCCCTTGGTATCTTTGATAGCTGCCCTAAGGTCTGAGACATCAGCCCGGCTAACAAAAGTCGCTTCCCATCGCGCCCTTTATGCAAGTCAGTTTACAATTCCAGTAATGTTTGACAAGAGCTCTCGCCTTATCTCAGATATGGATCGCATGCCCGCATGACGCAGAGGATACTGCTCAAACAACTACAAAGAAGATATTCGCAACAATCATATTGCAACCGCAGCAGTCTAGGTAGTTGTAAACATTGGACCCTCCGAAATCGTCACACGCGGGATCAGCCCGAAGAAAAGCCGGTGGTGCCGGGAGCGAAAACCTTCCCATCTTTGATGTTCTAACTATACTTTAGGAACAAGATCCGAGCAAGGTGTACAGGGTCAGGGAAAGCGGAGCAGAATTCTCGCTATGTTAACACTACCATCGTATTTGCAGATGCACACTTGGTGCAACGTTGCAGCCCGATTGCTAAGACTACCGCAACCCTGACGAAGCAGTCATTGTTTTGACACCAGCTTACGTTCAGGCGTACGGGCACGAAGGAAACTACTGAATGATGGACTTTGAGCCATGTCGTCGGACTTATTGAAAGAGTTCGCCGCTCCTCGAGAAAGCCTACAGCACCAGGGTCCAGCACCGGAGCCAGCAGACACGACGGATCCTGAGGAGGATGACTTTGGAGACTTCGAGGACCCAGAAGAGGAGGGCAATCTCATCAATAGCCATTCAGCAGCCGCTGGCATATCTCCAAATAAGGAGGTTGAGTGGGACGATTTCGAGGACCAGTCTTCGTTCTTCCACGCTGATCAGATAATTTCAAAGCAAAAGGAGCATGTAGTTCTGGCCCGGATTCCGCAACAAAGCTTCAATAAGTCCAAGGCTGCCTCCCAGAAGGCTGAGGCTGTCGTGTATACAACTCCAAATGCTACGGCCCTGGGTGAAGCAGAGTTTCAAGACTGGCCCGAAACATCTCAAGATCCTATCATCCCTACAAAGGCAACCACTTCGAACACCATTCCAGAGCCCAAATCCAGCTACAAGTCAGCAGATTCCGGACCTCCACCCTCGAATGTACCGCCACCTTCCGTTTTGCTACCTCTTGTCACAACAGTATTTCGCTCTCTAGCGGCAGACGTGAAGATGGTTATATCATCTGGATTTGTTTCGTCAGATCATCCAAGTGTACTAGATCAGGCAAAAGTCTATCAAATTAAGGATGCGTTAGCCACAGCTCGAGCAGGAGCACGAATCATCGCAGGACGTAAACTACGTTGGAAGCGGGATAATCTGCTGTCTCAGAGCATGAAGATTGGACCAGCAACAGGCAGACCAGGTGGCATGAAGCTTGCGGGCCTTGACAAGACTGAGAGCCGCCGGGAAGATGCCGAAGCTGCTGAGGCAGTGCGTGTTTGGAAGCAGCAAGTGGGAGGGTTACGGTCTGCTGTCACCAATGCAAATCTCCGAATGACGGTGCCTGAAATATCTGAAGCTATGCCAATTCGGGTGGTGAAAGCGAGTGAAGGAGCTGTGATTGCTTCAAAATGCTGCTTTCTCTGTGGGGTCAAAAGGGACGAGAGAGTTGCAAAGGTGGACGTCAATGTGGAGGATAGTTTTGGGGAGTGGTGGACTGAGCATTGGGGGCACCTCGACTGTGCGACATTCTGGACAGATCACAAGGGCTCGCTCGGTCAGCGTTGACTCGATTCGCAATAACATAGGTATCTCAGAGTATATTTGAGAGCGTATACAGCTGCCAGTCCCAATCTGCAGCCTTGTTCAAGAAAGCACGCTAGTACATTGCATAAAGTGTGCATAAATATCCCCCATCCGTCTCGTAACCACATGATGAAGCGAATCCTTCACTTTCAGTCAGCAGCTACGATCCATGCCAATTACCTCAACCTCAGGAACCAAATAAGGAAGCCATCCGCGAAAAGTATTCCGGAAAGTCTCCGAGGTTCATAAGCACAGAAGCTCTACAAACACCCCAGTCACACCCCCGAACGGCATCCTTGAGACGAGATCTTACCCCAAACAAACAGATCTTCAGGCTTTGGAGGAAAGATCATATCTCACTAATCCCGGCGAGAGCCCAACACAGCCTCCTTCAGCAGAGCTCCAAGCGAGAGAACCCCGAGCGAAGCCCCAAAGACAACGCAGGCTGCTCGAAGTGGACTGCAAGAAGACTACTACGGTCTAACAGGGCATACTCCTGGTGGTACCAGGTCACTACGCATAGAGGAATTCTTCCCAGCAGTTTGGCCCACGGCCATCTAAAGCGGCCAGGATGGGGCTCATCTACAATACCTACCTCAATTCCGACAAGATCTTTGGCTGCAAGCACTGCAAGACCCATCTCGCCTCCCACGATGCCATCATCTCTCGTGTATGTACTCTCTACGGTCTATTCCTATTCTTCTAGTCCTGCTCTCTGTCCATTTCGCCTGCATAGTACTACCAACAGACTGACATCCCTTTGATAGAATTTCCGCGGCCAACACGGCAAAGCCTACCTCTTCAACTCCGTCGTCAACACCGCGCAAGGCGAAGCTACCGAACGCAATATGACTACGGGAAGGCATATCGTGCGGGATATTACGTGCAAGCAGTGCAAAGAGACGGTGGGGTGGAAGTACGATAAGGCGTATGAGCAGAGTGAGAAGTATAAGGAGGGGAAATATATATTGGAGGCGGAGTTGTTGTGTACGGTTTACTAAGGTGGTAGGAGGGGAATCGATGAAGATTTGGGGGAAGGAATGGGGAGAGATGGGAGGAGGGGATGTTGTGATATTACGGCAACCGTTTGCATACCATGGGGATTGGGCACTCAGCATACTATGGCGTTATATCTCAGGGAGGCTAGACTCTAGCATGGTGTTTTGGAAAGTGGTCGTCACCAGATTGCATTCGTAGGCGACTCATTGAAACATGTTTTCCTTGACATTATCAAACCTGATCCTCAGGATCGCTACATAAGGGGGCAGCAGTGCCCCTTTTCCGGAAAGAGGCTCTGCTATTTGGCCCGTTGTAGCGGGCGTGTGTCCTCGGCCAGAAGTCTAGATCGCGGGGTCTGAAATGCGGGGGTACGCCTCGGTGATGGTGCACCAAGAAACATTTACTTCATAGGCATGTGCCGTCGAGATGGGTGTCTTTCATGAGCTGAACGAAGTAAACCCAACTAGTTTTCTGGACGAATCTGTTAGGAAAGGAAATAGAGAAAACGAGATCGGCAATGGCTAAAGACACAATGAAAGCGGTCATCTTCAAGGAGCCACACAAGGTGGCCATCGAAGACAGGCCAATCCCGAAGATCAAGGAGCCAACGGATATTGTGGTGAAAGTGATATACTCTGCGTTGTGTGGTAGTGAGCTCCATGTATTCAGAGGCCATCAACCTAGCCCAACGGGCTTCATTATGGGCCATGAGTTCACTGGCACAGTCGAAGAACTTGGACCGGACGTGAAGAACTTCAAGAAAGGAGACCAGGTCGTCTCGCCGTTCACTATATCTTGGTCAGTAAGTCAAGTGTGCTAGTAATGTCTTATGTTACTGATAGAAGTCAGTGGAGAATGCTTCTATTGTAAGCACGGGTTCTCGTCGAGATGTGCGAAAGGTGCCCTTTTCGGTACTGCTGCTCTCGATGGAGCTCAAGCCGAATTTGTAAGAGAATTATCGCAGATAGATGTCTTTTGGCTGAACCAAGATCAGGTCCGCGTACCCTTGGCCGATGCGACCGTAATGAAGGCTGGCGAGGGTATTGCAGACAATGCGCTCGTACTCATGGCTGATATATTCCCAACGTTTGTCTGGCAAGTTGCCACGATTCCTCATGGTAGCTGACGAGATAGTAGGGGCTATTTTGCGGCCCACAATGCTTTTAAAGAGCTTTCGAAGGAAGAAATTGCTGAGGCTACGGTCGTGCTGATCGGCTGCGGGTAAGATCAGTGCTCTTGCTTTTCATTGCAGTATTGACTTGGCTTCATTACAGACCAGTCGGACTCTGCGGTCTCATCAACGCAGAAGAATACAAACCAAAGCACCTTCTTGCAGTAGACTCGATTCAGTCACGACTCGACTTAGCAAAGTCTCTCGGTGCAGAGCCGTGGAATTTCCAGACAAACAGGGAAGGCCTTGACAAGCGAGTAAAGGAGCTGACGGATGGGCGTGGCGCAGATGTGGTTATCGGTATAAACTTCTGCTCTCAGTGGAAAGTGATGGGTTTCAGAGCTGACAAACCTTCCTTGGACAGAGGTCGTTGGCGTGAGCCCTGCCTTGAAGATGGGGTTCGAGCTTTTGCGGCCTTGGGGCATCATTTCCAGTGTTGGAGTCCACAATGCAGAGGTATGCCCTAATCGGGAAGCTTGCTGTACGCAGCCGAATACTAACTTGTTATAGATCCCCTGGTATTGCATTCCTCTGATGGCCAAGTGTACTGGAAACCGACAAAACTGACCATGAATAGGAGCGGTAACCAAGCATATGGCAAGAATCTGCGAATCCAGATGGGTCGATGCCCAGTGCGATCAATATTCCCGCAGGCTCTTGAAATGCTGAAGAAGAAGCAACACCTCCTAGGGTTGGACAGCCAAATTCCATAATTGGGATTATTCTGCTGATCAAAACATAGATTTATGTCTGACAAAACCATGCCAATGTCAGAGGCCGTAGAAGGCTATGATCTTTTCGATAAAATGAAAGTACAGAAAGGTATGCAGCTCTGAAGACTTGAGGCTGGCAATAATACTCATCATTCGCAGTGGTATTCGAAGCACAAAAGTAGCTAGCCCAGTGGGACATGTGATGCGAAAAGAATGTAACATGCGGTGTACCATTATCGTCTTCCATAACCACAACGGGTGAATCTTTAGGGTTCCAGCACTGATTTTGTGTATCCTGTTGATCAGATACCCTCCTATTCCCCACCCAGCCCAGGGACTAAATCAAGACACAGTTGACTGGAAGAACAGTAAGCCACGTACTTAGCATACGCGTAGCGCTAGACCAGTCGCCTTTGAATGGATAGCAGAGCCTAGCTGAGCAAGTGTTTGTGAAGGAGGGGAGCTCGGGCAGGTGCAGTAGTCACTTACTAAGACGGCACCAACTGTGATAAAGTTGCAGGGGTGGCTTGCATGAGAGCGACGTCTGTTTGGGCGGGACCGACCCGATTTTTTTTCCCTCCAAACCAAATCGTGTGAATCCCACAACGATTGCTTCGACGCACCTCAACAATCTTACCTGTAACCTCTTGCCCTCTGGGTTCTCGGGTAGCTGTAGTTTGACAAGTCGCCCCTTCCTAAAGAGAAGTCTCTTGCCATTGCTACCTAATCTCGTGACCCTGTAAGTCACCACACATTTTCTGCAACACGCTCCCAGTCAGTATGTCCAACGGTACCTTAGTCAACACCAAAATACGATGACTAATTGCTAGCCAGCTCGCCCAACGTTGATTCCCGCCAAGAAGTCACATAACATTCGTTCTTGCCACTTGACACGAGCCACACAAACATCCTCGACCTCTTTCTAAACATCTCCACCCCACCATGGCGTCCGAAACACGCACTGAGGCCGACCCCACGGGTTTGGCCGACTCCATGAATCGAGTCGGTCTCAATAACGGAGACGGAGACGATAACCGCGTGGGGCCCGACGGAGAGCCAGCACCAAGGACTGAGGAAGAATATGCTCAATCTCAATTGACCCTCCGTGCCATTGTATCCTCGAAAGAGGCCGGCGTTATCATTGGCAAGGCGGGCAAGAATGTGGCAGATCTTCGAGACGAGACTGGCGTCAAGGCTGGTGTCAGCAAGGTGGTACAAGGTGTCCATGACCGTGTGCTCACAGTCACTGGCGGATTAGAGGGTATCTCCAAAGCCTATGCTATTGTGGCCAAAGGTCTCCTGGAAGGTGCACCACAGATGGGTATGGGTGGGGCTATCTCTACAAATGGGACACATCGTAAGTTTGGCTCTATCCTTTTCCACGCACCTGTTGCGTACCTATCCTAGCCTTACCGCTTGCAACCTTGATTATGAAATCTTACCATGGAAGATGAAGCTAACACTCGTCACTTTTATAGCTATACGTCTTCTTATCTCCCATCACCAAATGGGTACGATTATCGGACGACAAGGGCTCAAGATCAAGCAAATTCAAGACGCCTCAGGTGTCCGCATGGTGGCCCAAAAGGAGATGCTACCACAGTCAACCGAGCGGATTGTCGAGGTGCAAGGTACACCAGAAGGTATCCAGAAGGCTACATGGGAGATTGGCAAGTGTTTGGTGGATGATTGGCAACGTGGAACGGGGACTGTCCTCTACAACCCTCTCGTGAGAGCGGAAACCGGTCGCGGAGGTCCCATGGCTGGTCCCGTCGTTGGAGCACCTCCTCCTTTCACTAGCAATCGTTCATATAACCGTACTGGGAACGGTGCCGACTTCAGTGACAATGCTGGAGGCTCATACAATCGCCGCTCGAATTCTGACGCAGCTAACCGCGGCCCACCAACTACGACCGAGGACGGTGAAGAGATCCAGACACAAAACATTAGCATCCCATCCGATATGGTTGGCTGCATCATTGGGCGTGGCGGCAGCAAGATCAGCGAGATCAGGACGAGCTCAAAGGCCCGCATCTCCATCGCTAAGGCACCACATGACGAGACGGGCGAGCGCATGTTCACGATCATGGGCAGCGCTGGAGCCAACGAGAAGGCGCTCTATCTCCTCTATGAGAACCTCGAAGCTGAGAAAATGCGCCGAAGCCAGCAACCTCAGGACTAGGTGTCATAAATGAGCAGCTCTGTCCGCCATTTAAGCCACCAATTCGAGCTAATTACCACCGCCCTCAGACCCTCACGAAACCCTAGCAAGCTACCTCTTCCACCCCTCGGCAACATCTTTCCATGACACATTTATCCTTCTTCAACAAAAGTTGGCTCGCTTCGTTCTCTACACGCTCCGAGTGGACACGTCCTTTCACGACATCTTAATGAAACGACCTCATGATCCTTCACAACCTTTACGAATCATCATAGCTTGCATAGCACGCGTTCATGATTGATGACCTCGCTAGTTCGGCTCCACTCCTTCCGACTCAATGTCCCTTCAATGCGATGATACCACTTTCATCTACGCTCTCGCACTCCTTCATCCTTCCACAGCTTTAACCACAGCCTCAAAACAATGCACTAGATGGTCTTGAGTAGTCTGGATCTAGTCCTGCTGCTACCATAGCTCGATCGTCCCGTCATCCTTCTCTCCGCTTCCTCCAAAGGTCAACGTCCGAGTTATGTATCTCGAAAGCAGCGCAGGTTGCAAATTAGATAGGAGACAACCATCTGCATTCTATTTCGCAGTATATTCAGTTCCACAAAACCATCTCCTTGCTGTAAGACTCTGAAGTGATGTTATACCCTCTCAGCGAAGGCGCGTAGCTATCCCTCTTCACTCTCCGATACACATGCTAATGAGAATTTTTTTCCATCGCCAAGTTGTACGAGGTCAAATTTTAAAGTCTTCGGAATGGCTAACGTAGCCAAGCCGGCCACCGTACCACCAAAACCGGTTTATCCCGCAAGTAGATATATTCGGATTTCAGCTTCCTAAGACCTCTATCAATAACGGTAAGCTATCAATAACGGTAAGTGATTATTAAGTATTTCAAATTGACAGAACTTAGGAAGTAGTCGTTACGAGTAATAATCTCGATTATCTAAGCCTTAGGTTGATGACGCTATTATTACTATCTTCGAGAGGAAACTGCGCGATATCCTAATGTTCCATGATCGACACGGTGGCCATTCCGAATACTTTAAAATTTGACCTCGTAGGGGGCCAAAAATGCCAAGGCTCAACCCACTGCCCTGACGTACCGACTGCATGCTCTCCGGAGTCCGAACACCAGAATAAATTTATAATTGCATTTGCTTCGCATGTTGTGTATTGGTATTGTGTGGAATCTGTACAACTCATATAAATGCGATATCACTTGATCATACCAATCAATGACTCAGGTCTGCCCTGTCACAAGCGCTGTTGATCACAAGATATGATACCCTGATTGTCTCACTGCATACGCACTGGGAAGCTTGACTTTATGCAGTATCGGTCTTCTCTAGCTCTCTGGCTGTAATACTGGATGCTGTACGCAGACAGCGCTCACTGGTCATCCGAGCCAGAGACCCTCACAATATGACCGAGCCTGGCTTAGACAATGAGGGTAAGAGCCTCCCAGCTGCTTCGATTTTGCATTCAGAAGGACCCTCCCAGGAAGGAGCAAAAGCTCTGGCTGTAGAAATATCCTTATCTCGCTGTGCATTGACTGACAGAACATTTTCGGTGGACAATGGGCTACGACAAATTGTATCCAATGAGGAAAAACCGGAGCAAGCACCGGACCAGATCAGGCTTCCAAAGAATAGGAGTACTGGAGACCTGCTTGCAGGACTCAAAGTCGTATCTGAGGATGGGAAACCGCGAGTCAGTTTCGACACGGGCTCGGCTGTCATGTCCCCCAATTTCTCTGGGCAAGAGCATGGACTCGGAATATCAGGCCTACGGCGGATACGGCAGCAGCCTCCCTCTCGTGCGCCTTCACAGCCATCCTCGCCTACTGCCTCATATGCATTACCGCCGCGGTCTTCCTCAATGACCCTGGGCATGTCGTCCTCCCAAGGCTTGACACGGAATGTGCCTGCTTCACCAAGTCTCAACTTCACCGAGGACCTCTCTCGCTTCCCTTCCGAATCCTTACATTCATTCTCATTCGCCCATCAATCCGAGGATGCACTTCACAACCGAACTAGTGTGTTGAAAAGAGCTATAGAGTTCATGCGTGATAGACTCGGCTTCGGAGTAAACCACCCAGGTGTGATGACTGCGCAGGCAAAAATCAGTGGGGATACAGAAATCCAGAGCATGGTGGATCTTTTAGTACGGGCAAATGTTATTGGGGACGATAGCCGTGACAAGCATACTTCAAGGCAGCTCCACGGTCCGCTGACCGGGCCAGCAGACGTGGAAGGAAATGTGTTCGAGGAAGCCTTTGTACCTCGTCCGCAAAGCCCGGAACAGTTGAAAAAACCTTCATCGGAGTGGTTACCACGAGAATTTGGGGACGTAGACCTTTCAAGGCTGAGACCAAATCAAGCTAAGGCCCCTCTTGATATCAAATCGTCAGCACAAGAGTCTCCAGAATCCGAATCACCTATCAGCGGCTCTTCGATAGCGCAAAATCGTCACCTGGGATCTGACCGATCCGGACTGAAGCGTACATACACGGATTTGTCACTCCTGACTCTACAAACCAAACTTGTGGAAGCTCTTGCAAGACCCTACAAAGCAAGCGACCACATACATGACAGTCTCCTCCTTTCTCCAATGCCGGCTACGAGTCATGGCAATGGTATCAACACTGGCCTCAACACCCCTTCCCATGTCCACGGGCACAATAATCGCTGGGTGCCCGCCGCACAAGCCGTCTTCACGACTGAAGCCTCCTCACCATGGACGATCCTTGCGGCAAACGACCTTGCATGTCTGGTCTTCGGTGTGACTAAAGCAGAGGTGAAGAAACTGAGTATGCTAGAGGTCGTAAGAGAGGATCGAAGAGCATGGCTGGAAGCCAAGCTACAAGCTCCAGGTTCAATAGCAGACGCAAAAGCGCGTCAGGCACGTAGCCAAAGCGCAAGGTCGAGCCCAAAATCTTCGACCTTATTCACGATGGGAGGTGGCGTTACTGCTCAACTTCTTAGCAAACCCTCATGGCGGCAACAAAAAGCTCAAACCAATGAGATCAAGAAGAAGACTGAGAAAGTTGGACCAAATCATCCGGCGAATCTGTCTCGAGGCGTCCTTCTATGCGGAGATATTGTACCGATTCAAAAGCGCAATGGACATACCGGTGCAGCGAGCTTGTGGGTTAAAGAAAAGCGTGCGGGATTGATATGGGTGTTGGAAGAAATAGCTGAAGATATTGCGACTTTAACCCTCGATGAGGGTTTGTATGTGATTCACGCTAGTGGAGCCACAAATGTGATATGGGGTCAAACTCAGATTCCTGACAACACAAACATCCGACATTTGATCCCACAGATACCTATCAAGATAGGGTCTTCCATCAGAGCGAAGACAGGCTTTGAGAAGGACAACACTGTACAGTACTTTGCGACAATGAGTGACGACGACGTCAGGATTCCTGTCTCGACCACTATGGAGCCTGACGGAAAATCTCTGCGAGTCTCCAGCTTCCCCCACATCGCCGGTATCATGGTCCTCTCTGCATCTACACTGCGGGTCGTAAGCTCCAACTCTGTCTTCTCGGCGGCTCTGTTCGGTCAAGCGGACCTTGAAGGGCAGAAGATCACCCAACTGATACCGCAATTCGAGAAGACACTGGAAGTATTGATGGAGGAAGACCACGTGCATCTTGTCGATGGTATCGTAGTTCCGGAACATAGCTTTCGGAGAGCGCGAGCTCTGCTGGCGTTGCGCGAAGGCAATGCTGACGCCGCTGCCATTTTCCTTCATCCTCAAGGCCTGATTGCTCGGCATCGCGATGGCTCGGACATCAACATTGATGTGCAGATGCGTGTTGTTCGGAGCGAAAAAAAGAGCTTCAACGACTCTGTCATCGAGGAGAAGAGTGAGTATAGTGACACCTCTAGTCAAACCAGCAATTTACCGGACCCCTCCGAGATCGTCTTCGCATTGTGGATAACCTACTCACGTCGACTTCATTCTGCCTTCCAGCCCGATGGTGCAGGTACCCCCAACCTCTCGCAACCCGATACTTCACACCAGCCATCTCCCGGCCAAGCAGACCCATCGATCTCTCCTCAACTGATCGAGCAAGAAGATAGCAAGCCAACCATACCGCCGCTGTCAACACTAACCCAGCAGATCCAAGAAGCTGCATCACAACCTATATCTGAGAATGCACGTGAACCAGTCAAAGCTGAGCCCATGTCTACCACTAAGAGGAGAGCTAAGAGTAAGAAAAAGATCACAGACTTCATGGTCCTGGAAGAGATGGGTCAAGGCGCCTACGGTCAGGTCAAGCTAGCCCGCTATTCCCAACAGAACAAGAAAGTCGTCCTCAAATACGTGACTAAGCTACGTATCCTGAGTGATACTTGGACTAAAGACCGTCGCCTTGGAATTGTGCCTCTGGAGATACATGTATTGGATTACCTTCGCAAGGAAGAGCTACGGCATCCCAATATTGTGGAAATGACCGACTTTTTCGAGGACAACATTAACTACTACATTGAAATGGTACCACATGGCCTCCCAGGCATGGATCTCTTCGACTACATCGAAATGCGCTCGACGATGGACGAGGCCGAGTGTCGGAATATCTTCCTTCAAGTCGTACACGCATTACATCATCTTCATACAAAGGCGCTGGTTGTCCATCGCGACATCAAAGACGAGAATATCGTCCTAGATGGTGAGGGTAATGTCAAGCTCATCGACTTCGGTAGTGCTGCGTATATCAAGAACGGTCCCTTTGATGTTTTCGTAGGGACAATTGGTATGTCCCTTCCCTCTGTCCACCATCCCTCTCCTGGGTATTCAGCTAACAGCATTTCAGATTACGCAGCCCCCGAAGTACTGCAAGGCAAATCCTACCGCGGCAAAGAACAAGATATCTGGGCCCTCGGCATCCTCCTCTACACCCTCGTCTACAAAGAAAATCCTTTCTACAGCATCGACGAAATTCTAGACCACGAACTAAGGATACCATGGATCATGTCCGAGCCGTCGATTGACCTCATCAAAGCGATGTTGAATCGAGATGTGGATCAGCGACTGACTATTACGCAGGTGAAGGAGCATAGGTGGTGTGTGGAGGATGTCGATGGCTGAGAGGGTAACAGAGGAGGAGAAGGACAACGGTAACCCCCTACAGAGGGTATTGTTCCCTGCATTGACCTTGACTATTCGTGAAAATCGCTACGAGCGGGCGCATCTGGACATTTGCAAATTATCGGCATTTACTTGATGGTTTTGCGCATAAACTGGGCTGGCATTAGACGTTATAGCGATACCCACGGCACGAGATGCTGAGAGAGATAGTGTATGATGATTAGACAAGACAAGAATAGAAAGGTTCATGAGATCAAAACATTGTCAGTGTGTTTGAAGTGGCTGTGTTTCATCTCACAGGAACCGATCTGTTATGGCAGATTCAATGTCACATCTATCAGTCTGGCGATTACTGCTCATTTAGCGTGCACATCGGTTTATCCGTCGAAGAGTTCTTGAAAAACAGTATCATTTGAATTAGAGTAGCAACGACGCGAAGTTGTCGTTTCTGTCTGTGTTGTCGTGAAATCCTGTTTTACATGCTTGTACAATGATGCTACCTCGTCCCTCATTCTCATATTAAAGATCGTAATGTCGAGATCCTCATTGAGACACATGGAAGGAACCACACTGGCCATGTGCAGCTCTGATTCCTTCCTTTGTATCCATCACCCTTTATAGCTCACATCCATCTCTAGATGGTCCATTAATGTGAGGATCTCATGTCTCTTTGATGCAGAGACGCCGAGATTTCCCAGTGAGAAGATAACAATACTCGTAGTATGTGGCGCGAAGCGCTTGGGTTCTCGCACCGTGTGGCCGCTAGCCTGAGTATGGTATGCACGCTGCCCTTTGTTGAGTTGTGATGGTGCATGTTGGTGGGGCTGTTGACACATTGAGATTTCATCTCGGCGGGATGATATTGTTTGAAGTACTGTGGAAAGCTCCTCTAGCGTTTGTGTTGCTTAGTCCTCGGCACTGATCTCTTCATATCATATCAAAGATACTCCTCGTAACCTCCGCCTCGCCTTTTTGATGCGGGCTTCTAGGGTCCTCTTCAACAGCCCTCGGGCTCATGAGACCCTGCTCAAAGATCGACGAACCTGCGAGATCACCCGCGACAGTGCGATGGAATGGGCTTGCCGTGAACTCTGCAGCGCGCGGAGATAGGATCGAAGGAGTGGACGGGACGTCAGGATCGATAGACTGGGGTGGGAGGACGGAAGCTATGCATGGAGGCTCTGGTGAACGAAGAGGGAGCCGGTCAAGGCCAAGAGGCATTTGTTGCAGACCGAGGGGTGCTTGGCGACGGTAAAGGAGGCTGCTGAAGCCTGCTGGGAGGGTTGGCGAAGGTACTGGTTGAAGAGGCTGGAATGTATTTTCTGGCGCTTTAGCTACAGGAGTCGTGGATGTAGGAGAGACTGGGTCATCGGTGTCCATGTCCATAGCTCTCGATGAGGAGAAGCGAGTCAAGACAGGCTTTGTATTGTCGATCTCCATGGCTCGGGGTGGGGAGAGGAGTAGGAAGTTGTGACCATCTACGTCTACTTCGTGGGGATCAGGTGGAGACATGGTAATCGAGCCGTGATCGCTGCTGTTCAAATCTTTCGCAACTTCTTGGAGGTCTTTTGCGACTCCACCAGCTGGTGCTATCTCTTTCTCCTCGATACCTTCGCCACTCATGGAGGAAGGTGACAGCATCATATCGGTGTCTAAGTCTATCATCCTCGGCGGTGACAGCCCATCTGTGGCCATTCCATCGTCGCTGTTTTTGTTGCTGGGCAGTCTCTCAGGTGACCACTGCATGTCAGGCGGAGCAGACGATGGACCCGGTGTAATGTCACCTCCATTAGATGGCTGCACAAGTTGAGCGGAACCTGGTGGGCTGAATGAATTGGCACGTCCGATGGATGGATCACGACCTCCGCTGTAGGAAGGGTCGCTTAGCGACTTCGGTGGAGGCGTTCGAAGCGACGACGAAGGTAGGACGGGCCCTGCGTCAGGACGAAGAGTAGCATTAGGATTTGACCGTCCCGATCCCAGACTCTTCCACGAGTGCCAAGCCACTGTTCCTGTGGTGTAAGGCTTTGGTAATTTGGATTTGAACTCAGAGAGTTGGTAGATTAGGTTCATATTGGGACCAATCCATCTGCTCCGATTCTTCACCGCGTCGTAAGCTTCTTGTACTGTAAGCTGTGGGTTTTTGTAGAGACCATATGCGACAACAAGACTTGCTGAGCGGCTGACTCCACACTGGCAATGCACCAATACTCGCTTTCCTTGCTGGACACGACTATCAATGAGCTCGCACAATTTCAGCAGGTCGTCGACTACGTTGGTGTTGTGGTCCCATGGCATGTGAACGTATTCAGGCTCAGGTCGAGTAGCTTTTGGAGTACTTGGTGCGCTCTTTATGGCATCATCTGGCTGTACCTCGAATGCAGAGCTGAACGTCTTGTCCGAAGAAGCTGTCTGGGGTTCCGAGATGCTGTCTCGACCAGCGAAGCCAGCGTTAGGATGCTGGAATACAGCTTGCACCTCTGCGATTTGTCCCTGCTGTCCTGCCACTTCCTCCAATGCTGCTTTGAACGGATTCTTAACCTCTCGGGCCACGTTGAGGATGACGTCGAATTGACGCGCTTCGATATGGCTGGGCTCTAGATACAGGTAAACGAGTGGGTCGTATATGCACACGGGGCCTCGTGGATATGCTGGAGATTTTACTTCCTGAGATAATGGAACATCATAATCGGTCTCTTCTTGTACATGGTCGAGAGTCTGCCGTGTGATGGGGGAGCCTATAGTGTTGTCAACAGAGCCTCGAGGGGAGACAGCGAGCGGTGGTCCTGATTTTCCGAAGCGGCTATTTGAAGGTGGATTGCTGAAAGGCGGCAACCGCATGCCGCCCTCGGGCGCGACAGTGGGAGAAAAGAGAGCTCCGTTAGATGATGTTTGCAAATGTCTCAATGTGCGAATTTGGGGGTCAGATGGAGTAGCTGGCACAGCGCTCGGTCTCTCTTGAGTTGGCTGGATTGAGGAACTAGCCTCGGGTGTAGTGATGCTGAGTCCTAGTTGGCTGGGCTTTCGTCGGGGTGCTTGAGTCGGGACAATGAAGCCTGGTGTCGGTGGTGCAGAGACAGCGTGGGATGCGCCCGATTGATTCGATAGACCCAGCTTTGGCAGCTGCTGAGCATTTCGGTTCGACGTAGACGTATTGACAGACAGATTCTTCATGTTGCGCATCTTCTTGTTTGGGGAGTCGGCTCGATCTACTCCTGGAAGAGTAGGGAATGAGCTCGAGAATCGATCTTTACAATCGTTGTCGTCCATGATTCCTCGCCCTGGCACTGAGCTTGTTCTTAGGTTTTTGAACGATGTATAAGGTAAGAGAGACTCTGGTGATTCAGGAGGAGAGCTTGGTGAAGGTTCAGTGAGGGAAGACTCGATAGTAGAGATGGTTGTGGTAGGTGAGGAATCTACAGATTCGAATGTTGAGGTGGAATCTCGACGATGTATAGGCGAAGCAAAGGTATTTGGAATTCTGGAAAATTTTATTGTTGTTCCGGGTGCTTCTGTAGACAGGGTTTTCGCGTCATTTGGTGGTTGATTTGGTGGTAGCCTGTCAGATCCGTTTCCAAACACAGACATAAAAGAAGGTATAGATGCTAATAGCGACTGAGAACTCGTCGACGCCGGCATACCTGAGTCCCCAGCTGTGAATGGCGAGCTCCTCTTCATAGGTTTGTACTGCTGCTGTGGTGTATATGCTACCTCGACGCCTCGCGAGGCCTTTGTTGAGCGTGCATTGGGGCGACTCGATTGAAATTCAGGAAATGGAATGGAGGTATGAGGACCTTCTACCGACATGGTGTCAGTACTGCACAGAACAACAGATGCGATCATGGTGACGATGCCATGCCAAACGGTGAATTGTAATTGCAACGGGCAAGGTGGACGAAGATAGGGATATAGGTAGAACGCCTGCCGCTGACGGTACGTTCCCATGCACTATTCTTCAGACTTGCAGAACCAATAGTGTAGGAGGAAGGCCAATCATGAATCGAAAGCCTGTGGTGGAATCGAGGGCTAACCTTGGCTAAACGCTGTGTCCTTTGTCTCGATTGGTAACACGGCTGGGCCTACGCTTTCGAAACAAATGTTTCCCTGCTCTTTTCTTCCCCAGCTGAGATCTTCTCGGGTCTCTCTCTTGGGGCTCAGCAGGTGGCACTCGAGCGCTTGTGGATGCAAAAAAATGTATCGCGGTCACGTCTTGATGAGGAGAACACCCGATGATTGCGAGGAGAGGAAGACTTTGAAAATGGGCGAGGATGAGGGAGGGTGTCGCCGTGTCGGAGCGGTGATCCTGGTAGTGGGGAAAATCAGCGGTGCTTCCAAGACAGCCAATCACGAAGTACATCTGCCTTTAGCCGCCCATTGAGATGCACACCTATCACTTTTCATTTATGGCCAGAAAGACGGTCTGATGGTCTGGCCTGTTGCGCTGAAGATGGCGTACAGGAAGCTGAAGTAATGGGGGGTTTCGTGACCTGCCTACTTGAGAAGGGCTAAGAATATCTTGAATCTAGATTGCCTCTTGGATCACTACCAGGTATGGGGATTGGCAGTCGCGCATCCTGTCAATTCCTTCCAAAAGGAATGGCTACAAAGCTCTTCCTGCACAAAAGCCTAGGAGCAATATTGCGCATCAAATAGTCTTCCCTATTTCCAGAGACTGTTCCCCATCTTCTCCATCTGCAGAGAAGGCCGGCGCAGACCTCAACGGTCTCGGAAAATCTCAAACTGGGAGGAGATGGAGCTAATCTCTAGCGTAGTTTCAGGAAAGTCTGAAACTATTTTTAGTTGGGCCCCGCGCCTCGAACCTTTCTGTGGGACCAATCGGCGCCAGGCTCCAAATCGTGCGAATTCGCTTGTTGTGCATCACGAACCACCATGATACCATCTCTAAACCACATCATCCCAATATTAATGCAAACGCTTCAAACATGTACACATGCGTTTCTGCAGATGGTCTTGGCTTTTCAGCCATTTACAAGCCATCACTCAGCGCCAAAACGCTTCAGAAATAACGCGCATGTATTACCATATGACGAATCTAGTGATGGCAACAGCAACCCTGCTGGGCCAGGTATGTATTTCAGTATTACGCGTTGCGAAACAAGACCAGTCAAATCGTCCTGTTTGTGTGCCCTAGGATTTTCAACATTTGCCACTGTTTTATAGCCAAGAAAGAGCGCTTCGTTAGGGCAATAGAACCAACCTCCACAAACTTGCTGCAAAGCCAATCCCAAAGAAGTCGAGATAGGTCACAGATTTGGTTTGCCCGCTCGGTCGAAATGATGACTACTAATATGGCTTCAATCCCATAGTAGGCCACATCCCTGCTCTTGTGCACTTGCCTCCTGTGACTTTAAAGCTCTAGAGGTCTCGCAACTGCGAGTTATCTTCACGTTTAGCCTGACTTTTGCTAGACCAATCTGGCTACTTGGAGATGATCAGCATCCCCGCATTCGAGCAGGACGTCACCTAACATTTCGCAACCCACAAACTTGGGCCATGATGCTCTCTTTTCTCCTTCTCGCTCAGCAATACTCATTGCATTCACGACATGCGTCCAGCTCAAGTAATAAGATACGCTTGGTTTTGGGGTGGGATCCCTCGCTCAGACCGGCGTCTGGTGGTGTCATCAGTTTCTACTTGCTCAAATATGCAATGCTTTGCTACCCAACGTCCTCTATATCAACAAGTATGAGTCAGTAATGCCATATCACTTTTTCCACCCTGTATCAATGGAACTTCTACGCCGACATTCGTTCTACACTTGTGCCAAATGACACATCTTTTGCTTTCGTCAACAACTCTGATATCCTTGTCTTCTGTCGAAAGCGTAGCCTCGATCTCTTAGGCCCGAATCCGAACTGTGATTTCATTTTTGATGTCTCAATGGCCGTCCACGAAGCTCCTCTGTACGTAGCTGTACAGAACAAACTTTATCTTTCATAGGTATCTTACCCTAAACAACCCCCTCCACTCCCGGCCTAATTATGGTTAGCTCTCCCTACCGTCCGGATTTCTCCCCCAATTGGTCATCGATCTCAATCAAGGACCCCCAGTATATGCACCTAATTGCGGTACGTTCCATGATGGACTCATATACTGGGGCGCATCCGGAGGCAACGACAGTATTGGAGGGACAGAGCAAAGACCAGGCCTCAGAACTTTGGATCCCCCAACGAACCAGAGCAATACCATACTAAACAGATACTTCGGATACTACTGTAATACTATAGATAATCTTTTCGTACATCCGGTCACTGGCGACGTTTGGTTTACTAAGCCCGTAACTTCTTCTATCAAGGAAATCTGTCTGACAAGCGCACCCGGCATTTAATAGAATAAGGTACTTATGGTTCAACAAACTAACCGACACCGCTCCACGATTCGAGTCCGCCATATATCGCTTCACCCCTAGTACCGGCTCAGTCCACTTGGTCGAAGACCCCCTGATCCAACGCAATGGCATCGCCATATCTCCCTCTCTCTGAACCGTCTACATCAGCGACAGCGGTGCGGACAGCGGTCCGATTGTAAATTTGGCTTTTCGGAGCTCTGTGTGCTTTTTATCTCTATGTTCCCGAGTCGCAAAACGCATCCCATGAAGATTCGCCTTCGAAGACACGTCTCGCGACTGCTTCTTCGTCGTAGAACCTCGATACTGACTCCAAACACTCCTAGACGGCTCCCTCGGTTCCCTCGGCGCCACCGGGCAAACGCACGATCTACGGCTACGACCTCAGCGGCAACGCCACATACTTGACCAACTAGTGAGCGATATATCTGGCGCAAGATTGGCTTCCGGATGGACTAAAGGTTGCGGCGAACGGGTATATATTCACCGGGACGAGGGTAGGGTTGAATGTGTTGCAGCCGCAGGGACGCTCTTGGTGAGGGTGCAGTCGAATTCTACGGTGAAGAATTTTGCGTGGACGGGACCTAAACTAAGAATGCATTGGACTGTGGGGGGTGGGGGGATTGCGAGGATGGAGTGGGTGTTGCAGGCGCAGGAACTTAGGTAGGTGGTGGAGGTTTATAATAGTAAGGGAATGACGCACTAGAGATACTCAATCGAATGCTCCAGTCAGTAAGCACATTGGAAAATGCACAGATGTGGGTAGCATGCCTAGAGTATAGCTTAAACCGTCGCACACGTTCAAGCCAAGGGGCCAAGCAACGTGCCCACTTTCCATGGCAAGGTACAGGATTTTGCGAAACCATTGAGTTTGCGCGCTAAACGGATGGCCCGCACAGCTTATTTGGGTGGGGCAACCACCAACTTTAAGTAGAAGAGAATAGACGTATAATATGGCCAAAGACCAGTATATAGTAGAGTTATAGAACGGTATATATTAGCTTTACAGTAGGGCCATAGATAGGGGTATAAATGAGTTATAATAGGGGAGGTGATAGAGCTTTATAGAGCGTTATAGAGTAATAATAAGGTATACTATAAAGTAATAATAGAGTATACTATAGAATAATAATAGAGTATACTATAGAGTAACAATAGGGCACATTATAGAGTACATCGTGGAGTATACTATAGAGTAATAATAGGGTATATTATAGAGTAGTAATAAAGTATATTAAAGTATAAAATAATAATAAGGTATATTATAAAGTAGTAATAAAATACACTATGAAGTAGTAATAAGATATATTATAGAGTATACTATAGAGTAATAATAGGCCATATTATAGAGTAATAATAAAATATACTATAGAGTAGTAACGGGGATACTATAGTATATATTATAGAGTAATAATAGAGTAGTAATAAGATATACTATGAAGTAATAATAGAGTATACTATAGAGTATACTATAAATAGGAAAAGGGTATATATAAAAGTAGTAATAAGGTATACTATAAAGTAATAATAAAATATATTATAAAGTAATAATAGAGTATACTATAGAGTATATTAAGGAGTAATAATGGGGTATATTATGAAGTAATAATAATATAAATATTACTCCAAGATATACTCTATAGTATACTCTATAATATACTCTATAGTATACCCTATTATTACTCTATACTATATTCTAGTACTACTCTATAATATGGCCTATTATTCCTCTATAATATACCCTATTATTTCTCTATAGTATACTCTATAGTATACCTCATATATAATCTATATATAGTATATATATATAGTTTATTACTACTTTAATATATACCCTATTACTACCCTTATATATATAACTATATATAGGCCTATATAGGCGCGTATTACTACTTTTATATATAGTTTATTATTACTCCTATATATACCCTTTTCCTATTTATAGAATACCCTATAGTATACCCTATTATTACTCTATAGTATACTCTATTATTACTCTATAGTATGGCCTATTATTACTCTATAATATACTCTACGATATATTTTATAATATACTCTATTATTACTCTATAGTATACCCTATTATTATTTCATAGTATACTCTATTATTACTCTATAGTATATTTTATTACTACTCTATAATATGCCCCATTATTACTCTATAGTATACTCTATTATTACTTTATAGTATACTCTATTATTACTCTATAGTATACTTTATAATATACTTTATAGTGTGCCCTATTATTACTCTATAGTATACTCTATTATTACTCTATAGTATACCCTTTTCCTACTCTATTATTACTCTATAGTATACTCTATTATTACTCTATAGTATACTCTATTATTACTCTATAGTATACCCTATTATTACTCTATAGTATACTCTATAGTATCCCCATTATTACTTTATAGTATACTCTATTACTACTCCATAGTATACCCCATTATTACTCCATAGTATGGCCTATTATTACTCTATAGTATACTCTATAATATGTCTTATTACTGCTCTAATATGGCCTATAATTGCTCTATAGCCTATTCTAGCCGTATTTAGCCCTATTATTTACCCTAGTATAGCGTATTACACCCTTATCTACGGTCCTACTATAGAGCTATTATATACCAGTCCATAGGTTTATACTTTATCCGTTTATAACCCGTTATAAGTCTATATTCTCTTCTATTTAAAGTTGGTGGTTGCCCCACCCAAGTAAGCTGTGCGGGCCTTCCGTTTAGCGCGCAAACTCAATGGTTTCGCAAAATCCTGTACTAAGCCTCACGGCATGCATCAACATGAGTCAAACCAAACAATTCTTTCACTAACTTGTTGCGCCTAGGCCAAAGACTTCTTATCCTGGAATATCATAGCTTGAAGAGCCAAATCCTAAGCTCGCTTCTAAGGCCAAGGGAGCCATACAATATATACATTGTTTGAAGTCTCTCGGCTCTCCTGGAACAAGCCAGAAGGTTCGTAGCCAGCACGACGTACACGTTGATCTCTTCGCTGACCTAGCCCGAAGGGCCGTAATTCAAGGTCTCGCACCTTGCTTGGCCTTGACGGCTGTCGCGAAGAGTACTTTCGGATCTCCCTATGACATGAGAAACCTATCCCGCCAATTCTCACACCTTGCTAGGCCTTAACGGCGGTCATGAAGAGTGCTAGCGGGTTCCTTGAAAGTTGATAAGCCAAGCTCGAAGGCAAGGCACATGATCACCCAAATCTGACACAACCCGGCCGGTTTGCGCTTACTCACTGGATTTCAACAGAAATATTGACGAACGCCTCGCTTGCTTAGCACGTAAGAGGGAACGCATAATGGGTATCTTCAATAAAGAGCAAATCTTGACCTATGCCATGCACCGGCAGAGGGCTCGCTGAGTCCCGTCGCCAGGCCAGACGAGCCCTGCATTTGCCGGTGCATGGGATACAATTCCCAAACAAAATCCCTCCAGAGGAATAAACAAAAAAGGGGTTTCGAACCCTGTTCGAAATCCGATAGATAATTATAGCAGAAACTCAACCATCTTCCTCTCTTTGCAAGGAAATTGAATCTACGTGTGGCTTGCTCATCTCATCTGCGCTTTAGTCCCCTTTACCTCCTCTTGTCTATGACGGCTGATTCTATGGCGACTGAAGTGATCTTTCCGACGTGTTGCATAGGTACTGTCAGGACAGGCGAAGACCTGGGGGGCTCCCGATAACTTGTCCGCGTGCGCTGTCTTTTAATGGCGGCGTAGATCTTTAGCAATCGTAAAGCTCCTCTCACAAAAATTCATTTGACAGGCGAATCTTCTGTGGGCTTTTGCGTGCCGCCTGTCAAACTTAGCAAACGTGTGTTCTGGTTGTGAAGGGCTCTCTTACATGAGTTGAGCGCTGCACGCGAAGCTTTGTGGACACATTGAGCAGATGAAAGGAGTAGATACTGGTGGTATTCCCAAGTACTGTTGTTGATGCTCCTTTGACAGGATTGCAGGTTGCGTAAATACCGGCTCTGTCCACGATGGGGCCACAGAAGTTTGACCTGGACGGGAAACACCAGAGACGCTGTCGGATGACATCGATAGGTTCAACCCGGGTTGAAGAAGAAAGTTCGGGGCGCTATAGTACGAGCTAAAGGGAGTGCTGTTGGCTGGGATGGCATCGAATATCGCTGAGAGCAGATCAGTAGACGAGGACCAAGGCTGAGTGCTATAATTAACATGTCGTTCATAAAAAGTGAAGTAGAGTGAGCAAGATCCGTTCCTGATTGACCCGCTACTGGGTTAAAGTTGTAGTCAGGCGGCACATTCATTGTCCATCCAGGTACTACTGGGAAACTTGATTGTACGTTGTAACCGGACGAGAAAATTTCAGACTGAAAGTCTGAATACGCATCGAATGGATTCTCCAGATCAGCTCCGAAAGACGTGAGGTCTGCATGATTGAAGAGTCTTGGCGTAGGCAATGAATTTAGGAACGGGTCATCAATTACCAAGTCTCGAGGTTGACTAAAAGAATGGACGGATCCATAAGAATCTAAAACAGCATGTTGAAATCCAGTGAGTAAGTGCCGCTGACCGGGTTGATTTGTTATGTGGTGATCATAGTATTACGCAGAAAAGACTTTCGCGCGAAGACAAGCAGCCTTCGCGCAAGATTAACTGCGATTTGACAAAAGACACCTGGCAAGAATGCAGTCAGTATTCAAAGGGCGCCGATGGACCAAATCAGAAAATTCTACCCGCTCTATGACGAGGTCTAAGTATCGTTGGTGGCCCCTCAACACAGCCCCTCGAGCTGCGGCGGCTCCGATTGGTGTCCCCAGGCCGAGACAGCACCTTCTCAGCTGCCTTTAGATCGTATCTTGCCACTGATAGATAGGCGAAGGCTGGAGAACCGAAGCCCAAAGGGTATCTTTGCCTATTCGATTGATTGATTGATTGTTCATCCCTAGGGGCTTCGCAGGCTACTAAGGCCCAGCCAGAATAATCGGTGTGCCCAGCACCGGAATGGATTCATACTATTTAGGCAATTAGGTCAAGCTCGCTAATGGCCTCTACTCCCTCTATAAATAATGAAATAATGATCCCTCAGTGTGCTCAAGACGGGATGAATTGTGTAGGGGGGTAGAATGAAATGAAATAAAAGGTCCCTCAGTGTATTTAGAATGAAATGAAAACATCGTTCTTTCGGCTTGCCCAGTGACCCCGAGAGCGTACCAATACGGTATTGAAACTTAGTGCGTTCGGATAGGACTTATCTACGGGTATAATCTCCTTTAGTAACGGACTACCCCTATATCCTTGCTCTAATAACTGATCCGGGTATGTAGTAGGATACCTCCGTCTCTTGACTGAGGCCGTTTTTATCTACCTATCGATTTGGCCCGTTAATTCAGCCCTTGTATCAACTAGTTATGACTACCGGCCAAAGTCACGTATTATTAGCAGCTCAGACTAACTTACGTTAGCCGGATATTACGCGTCTAGGGCCTTTTGCCTTCACCAATTAGTCCCACCATAAGAACACAATTCAGAAAACCAAGCGGTGCGAAGGATGTTGATCGGTCGGAAGGTCATTAAACTTGATTATATAATTCTTCAAATCTAGACATGATCGCCGTTAAGGCTACGCAAGTCATGGAACTTGTCCTTAGATCTGTAAATAAATTACACCTTCGTACCGAGCGCTCTTGCGCATAGCCTTGCTGCTGATGCCCCTAGTGCTATGCTCTAGTTCACTGGGCGTTCGATCCCACATCTCGCACACTTCGATCAGCGAAATACTGTCGTAGTCGAAGTGCACCTAGGATTCACGTATTTGCCGTAAAGGCTGACGACCTTGTAGACTAAGTCATCTAGAATACAGACAGCATGATCGATCAGCTCTCCCTTGTGATTGTTAGTGGTACACATGTCTCTAGTAATTGCTATCAGTGATTGATCGAAGCAGAATTTACACTCATTCACCACTTCCCCTCAGGATCTTGTGCGAAGGAGCTGAGTTTCAGGACCAAAGACTCCACTCGAGGCCGCTCAAGGATACACCGAGCTTCATATGTGACCATGGCATCTGGTGTCTTCAGCGGCAGAGGCAAGCTTTCAATTGGCAGACATTAAAGGGCCCCTTCGTGTAAGACCTCCAAAGTGAAACCTACTCCTCTTTCTGTAGTGTACATATCTGTACAATACTACACAGGCCATGTGATCTCGCTTGCGAATGCCAATCACTGTGAGAGAAGAGCATGGTGGCCAGTTTAAAAGTGATCTTAAAACCGAGGTGCGAACTTACGATGTGTCTTCGTGGATACAATATATTCAGGCGCAACAGCAATAAAATACCACGCCACCGTGGATACGGCCATGTTGTTACTATGTAACTTAGCCTCGAAGTAAGTAGATCACAGGGCTTACCAATTCCTTCATTATCTCGGTACGGGACGCCATTTTCACTGTTCCAGGTCACCGTCCATTTCTGTGGACTCTCGGTCTGTGTAAGATTGGCCGATTTGACGGTTACACCAACTTGGTATCTTTTTTAGATTCTTTTTATTCATCGACAAGGACATCAACTTAATACCGACCTGCCCATATCATGACAAGCCAATTCAGCTTCGCAGGTTACAAATGGAGCGGGCTCTCTACTTTCCCAGAGGGAACATCCTGGCGTCACCGTGCGCAATCATTCGTTGACAACATCGATTGGGAAGCTCTTTGCAAGTATGCTTCCGAGCTCCACGATGACGCAGACTGTACTGTCAATCCACAGATGGCTATGGGATGCAACAACTTAGTCCGCATTCTGGTCTTCGAAGACGGCTCACGCTGGATCGCCAGACTTCGTCTTCCATCCATCGACAGTGACGAGACAGCGGAAATCAAAAGTGCACTGCTTCAGAGAGAAATTGACTGCATGCGGTTGGTGAAAGAACGACTAGTGTTCCTGTGCCCGCGGTGCTTGGATACGATACGAGTGCTGAGAATGCAATTGGGGTAACGTCTATGTTGATGGAATACTTTCCTGGGAATGTAGCGATGGACTTTTAACAGGACGGCGTTCCACCAGCACACCAGTCGTCCTTCTACGTGGAGATGGCGAGGCTTCAGGCAGGCTTGTCCCAATTTCTCCCCTGCCAATCGAGAAGACTAATAGGATTAGACCGAGATTTCTTCCATAACCTTTCCCAAGATTGGATCTATCATCCGACTCGAGGATGGAACGTACGACATAGGTCGTCTCCACGGGCTCGGTGGACCTTTCAACACCGCAACAGAATTTCTCGAAGCATGGGCAAAAGGAGCACAATTCGGCAGCCCGATGTCGGCTTTGGAAGCAGTCTGTGGAGAGGACAATGAAGAGATCGCAGCTTCAATTGCAGCATTTCCACTCAGGCTGAGAAAATTTGCCGCCAACATCGCCGTCCGAGATCATGGCCCATTCCCGCTTTTCCATCCCGACTTCGGTCACAACAACATCATTGTGGACGACTATTATAATGTGCTTGCAGTAATCGACTGGGAACAGGCTTACGCTGCGCCATGGGAAGTGGTCGATTTCCCATTGACGCTAGCTCTCGTGCCAAAACCATTGGCATCGTGGGACTATGATCAGAATGATGAGCCGGTAGATGAAGATACCGTCATCAGACTAGCCGAGCGAGAAGAATACGTGGACGCAGTGCGAAAGGTGGAGCGGAGTAAAGGCTCGTTGCCTTTGCTGTCCGCTGTGTTGGCGGATGAGGCTGGGCAGGATCTGGCGACGGCAATGCGGATGTTTGCCAACGACGGTAAGTATACATGGTATTGCAAGGTTTTTGACGCCCATCACGAGCGGTGGGGTCAAAGGGTGAGAGTGGTTCATGGTTGGTAAGAAGCTGTGGCAATTTCAAATTCATCGCCAGTCGACGGTAGGCAGCAGTGAGAATGCCAAGAAAAGACGTGACGAAATGGATAGCTCAATTCGATACCTAGGAAATACCCTTCCAAAGGGCGTTGTATCAAATGGCCGTCGAAGGCAAAGATCTCTGATGAGAAGGTTATCGTTAGGGGCTACGTCATAGAAAAAAACTTTGCAATGAGGGCCCTAAAGCATACCCGGAGCCGCCCCGGGGAGATGCTACAGTCATGCACTATTTACATACTATCAGCCCCACGGGAGGCCAGTTTAGGGTAGCCTTAGGGGCTAGGTTAGGGATCCCTGCTAGTTCTTATTTTGGCGCTTCCCGGGGCGCCCCTTCCGGCCATGGCCAACATGCTTTGACATTTTCCTGCTCGACATCTGCATTGCATTGACCCTTTGCTGGATATCTATGTGCAGGTCCAGAACCTTCATTATCTTCACGTGCAAAACTTACACTCTTAGACGCAGATGACCACGTTCCTTCTTGACGAGAGCGAATTGTTTCAACATGGGAACTCCACTGCTAGTGCGTCGATGCTCTTCGGGGCCCCTTTTCACAGCGAATCGTGCTCGATTAGTCTCCTCTGATGCGTGCTGTAAGCTGCTTGGATAATCTTATCTCATAGGTTCTGCTCATAGCATGGATCGTCGTTTATTACTCCACGAAACTCATCGCCCTTTTCCACGTCGCCCTTTCTGGGCCTGTGCCCTTCGCCCCTCATAGCGCCGATTGATCGATTAGTCTGCCAAAAGTCGTGTTCATTGTGGTTTGTCATGTAGGAAGAGACTCACACTCTAGACTTTCTGATCTCTTTTTTCGACCTGGCTTGCTCAATGGTATTTGCTTGAGATGTCGACATGAACACATCAGTATCTTGTTCGTGATTGCGATTTGCCAACATCGACAAACCATTGCCGCGTCTGCAACATGTCAAAGGTTCGTAGGAAATATCCCGTGCTAATCGCATACTACAAAGCCCGTTAATCTCTCCCTTTCTCGTTATGCTTTCCCACTCTGAAAATCAAGTCAGGCTTGCAAATCAGACCCAAGTCATCAAAACCAGCAGATTCCCACAACAGCCATGTCGGACAGGTACTGGACATCTCCATACGGACAAAGATCTTTCCAAACCTCCGGCTCACATCATTCAAGTGGCCAGTATCCGTCCATCTACCCGCGAGAACTGCGCCTAGACGACTCTGGCGACGGCACACCGTTCGCCAACGACAGGAGCACGAGATCTCGTCGACAGCATAGAGACCGGTTTTCTCAGCTACGAGACTACGTTCCCGCTCGTCGTGACTGGGAACCTCCAGTGAGAGCATCTCGTGATAGTGCACGCGGCCAGAGTCCGATGTCGAGATGGAACCGCGAGAGTAGCCGAGATAGCCCTTGGAACGGTATTGCGGGGGTATATCCTGGGTCTGGTGGTGGTTATGGGTATGGGTATGGATATGGTCGGTCTACTCGTTCAGATCATGGCGGTTTGAGCGCATATACTGCTTGGGCTGGCTCCCATCGCTGATGGACGAGTAAAGTGACTCAGGCGTTTTGCAGTCCGAATGATTCAATGAATCCTTGCGTTGGCACAATATATCTCTCTAGCATACTGTTGTAGGGCAAAGCTTTTCGTTCTCGGTGTTGTATCACGCTAAGTCTGGTGTTGAATGGCTACAAAACCTCAAACAGATTGAGCGAAGTATTTTTGGCGCTAAAAGAGGATAGCGTAACTTTGTCTTTCCGGGTTCGGACCAAATTAGTTGAAACCGGGTGAGACACTTTTGGTATAGTGAGACAGTCTAATTGTTTTGCCTAGAAGTTGTTTGCTTATCTAGAGCGTAGGATAACGAGGGCCTGACTGCGGTAGGCCAGCTATAGTAAATCCGGATATGCAAAGCCTTTCGCCGGTCGTTGAGAAAGCTCAACCAATTTCCATACATCGACAACCACAATCAGCCACCGGGCAAGTACTATGCCTATCAAACCACTCCTTCGCATGCCCACCATGTGACATATGCCAACAGCTTCTACACATGCTTATGAACCTGTTCAGGGTATCCTTCTTCGTAGTTGCAGCAGCTTGACTGCCACGAGAATGTGCATCTGGCATGCCTAGCCAATACATGCAGACCACGCAACGTGGCATATGTCGACCGCATCTGGGGCAAACCGTTCCGTCCTTGGCGTCACCGAAGATGGAGCCCTTGTTGCTGGCGAAAAAGGTGGCGGATTCTGGTCGAGGGGCGTTGCTGGGATTGCGGTCGAGTGCTTGATCGCAGTTGTTGCAGCGGAGACTGACTTGGCGTGGAGGTGGCGGGCGCTCTGGCTTGTGACTTGGCGATGCAGAGAGCTTGGTGGATTGTACGTCGAATTGTGAGCGAGCAACGAACATTCCCCAGTCGTTGAGGTTTGAGCGGTAGGTCTGATGCCATTTGTCGATTCTTTCGTCTGTAAAGTAGCGAGGGCAAGTAAAGGCCATGGCCAAAACCGCGGTCTGGACGTCAGAGAATTTTCGAATGTAGTTTTCGAATAATGGAACAGCTTGTTCAGTAAGGCCGGTCAGCACAACAGCTTCGATATCTCCTTCTTTGATGCACTCCGCCGTAGAGTTATTTATGTATTGCGTAAGTTCCTCGTCGTTCAAGTACATGAGAGCGATACCAACTCTGTCCCTGAGTGGGAGCGATGTCTCTGCTAAGACATCATGCCAATCCCCGTAGCTGACCAGCGCAAGAATAGCTCGAGCATAAGGATCTTCGAGATCTTTTCTCAGATCTCTGATCGTCTGGTCCCACATTGGGTCGTGAGTCCCTTTGTTGTATCCAGCAAGTGCAATTGACAGCCCTCTATTTGCTAGAGAACCATCGCCAGTCCTCAACGAGGTAAAGGCTAGTTGAGCTTGATCATGTATGAGTGCGAAGGCAGCGGCTTTAGTATTCTGACCTTTACGCATGAGCTCTTGGACTTTGCTTTCGAGTTGTGATTGTGGCAGTCCGAGGCCACAAGAGTAGAGACACAATCGGCGATGATGCGGTGACGTAGTAGCTGTCATTGAAAAACCTGGTAAATGGAGCTTGTTGCATAATGTTTCCACAGCAGCAGCAATTTCTCTGCTGTATGTCGGCTTGCTGAGCTTATCCGATGCCCTCTGGGAATCTGATATCGCCATAAGCCATGCCATTGTTGTTGATAAGCAAAGGTCGCCTTACCCAAGTCATTATTCCATATATTGGCAACACCGAAGAAACTAAGATCAAATGCGTCTGCAACCATGCCCTCGTCTTCCGCGTTGTTCTTTGCTCCTGCTCGACTTAGCGCTGCTCGTGGGGAGGATGCACGCCACTTACGCCCGATCCACCTCCATAGATTCTGTAGCCATGGGTCATCGCGTAAGATTTCAGTGTTTCTCTTATGGTCGAAAAGGTAGCCTTCAGCGCAGCGACGACGAGCAACCGTGGTGAGTGTCAATGCCTCTTCCATACTGAGCTTTGTGTCGATGAATTGAGTTTCGAAAATGTGTTCATGAGACTCGCGACTTGACCGAAGGCTTTCGTTACGGGGTTCCGTAGCCAAATCAGGTTGCCGATTGGGCATGATACCGCCGCGCTGACGGAGTGTGATCAGGGTGTCTGCGATAAGCCCTCTCTGGGGAGGGTAGATTTTGCGAATTGTTTTGGTTACAAGTTCATTCTCGGTGAGGGGTTTGCCAGATCTTACGTTCGAGTTGTTAATCTTACTTACGAGAACGCCACCTAAAAATGAGACGCTAAGAGCCGATGGAACACCATCGAGTTCGATAACACCAATGCTTTGATTGCCTCGAAGAATGATCGCGCATGGTCTACCCTTCGATCCTGCCAGATTGGTGAAGTCAAAAGCCACGATACGTTCCTTCTCATGACGAGGATTCCGCTCATTGTCATATGCATCTTCCATTTGATGGATTCGCTTAGTTAAAAGCGAGTTCTCATTGGTGATTGGAATGTTGTATTCAGGATGCTGGGATGCCTGATACTCCTCTATCGTCGATGAGTACGAATGCTTCGTTTCGAATACTCTGAAATCCCCGTTATTGGAAAGAGCACCAAGACAGCCGCTCTTGCCTTTGCAGTACCGTAGGCTCCATATGCTTGATAACATTGGCCCAGAGCCATTCCATTTCTGTGCTTGGGTAGTCGAGCCTTTGAACTGTCCCCTGTATTCGAGTACTGGATGGTCTTGCTGCGCACCAGGATCTGACCCCGATCCAGTATTTCCTGCTGTGTAGGGCGAGCCGGAACGACGATCCCAGATTTGGATCATAGCTTCTTTTGGAGCTCCTGCGCAAGCAAAATAATTCTCATCGAGGGGATCAATCGCAATGTTATAGACAGAATCAGTCTTAAAATTCAACGATGGATTCGCCATGCTTTCCCTCAAATCGAAGATCCTTATCCCCCTTCCTTTGACTCCGGCCACTAAGACTTCGGGTTGCGCAGCAAAGAATTTGATACTCGATATGGCCTCTGAGCTTGCAAATTTTCGATATGGTTCCACGAATGGCTTCGCAGATCCGCCTCCGGGGGTGGAAACAGTGGAAAGACGTTGATTGGCATCCCAGATATTCAAGCAAAAATCGTTACGAACTCTCTCCAAGCCAGCGGCCAGGAGCCCTGTTCGACTGAACGCCACGGCATTACAGAGTCGTTGGTGCTTTGCTTGTAGAGAGATACTGGGAGACGAGTCATCAATCCGGAGAACGGTGACTTCGCCAGACCATTGGCCAACTGCTACAAGTGTCTCATCATGAGGCGCCCAGTCGAATGCGCGAAATGGCGGCCCTTTGCTGTACATTGACAGCGTCGTGTGCTGCAAGCCCTTGCCATCGTACTGCTCGACCTTACACCGTCTGAACGAATGGCCGTTGACATCAACGACGAGGAAGGACTGTTCGTATGGTGTCGAGCTTGCAGCCCATCTAATTGCTGTCTCCATGTTGGTATATATTACATATATGGCTTTGATTAGGGCTGGAAATTGTCCATAGAATTGGGCAGCACTGATAGCTTGCCGCGTACCAATAAGGCCATTGCACTCATGCTTGGATATGGAATTGCGCCCCCAGACAATTGGGCCCGGGGTTGAACCATACCACGTGGAACTCCAATTAATCAAACGTAAAGTTAAGATGAATTTGGTCTGGATTTGGATGGCTCGTAATATATTTTAGCGCATATTTATTACGTTAACTCCGACTCTCCCTTCACCAAGATCCACGCCCACAATTGAACGACTCGTGTTCGACACCGCCAACGCCAACTCCCTTCATAATGCCTGAACGCCGATTTACGGAAGTGGACTCGAGACCAAAACGCGCTCGTACCCAGCCACCTAAACGGCAGAAGAAGCCTAACGGAGCACCATATGGCTCCAGCATTACATCTGTTGCCCCACTCAAGTCAAAAATCCGCGACCTCACCCGAGCGCTGGAACATAGCGAGCGCATGCCAGCCGATGTTCGAGTGGAGAAGGAAAGAGCACTAGCTGGGTACAAACAGGATTTGGAGAACACGGGGAGAGAGAAGCGTAAGCAGTTGATGATTAAAAGGTATCACATGGTGCGTTTCTTCGGTGAGTCTGCCCCAACTCTGTCAGTTCTATTCTGAAGAGACAGACGATACTGAAAAGCAATGTTTTCCAGAGCGCCAAAAGGCAGAGAGATATGTCAAGAGAGCCAAGAAGGCCATTGAAGCATCCTCGCCAGACCAGCCCGATTACAAAAAGCTACAACAGAATCTAGAAACAGCGAGGCTTGACGTCTGTTACACTATGTACTACCCTCTGACCGAGAAGTACGTTAGTCTGTACCCACGAAAAGATGAGAACGACCATAGCAGAGGACACGATATATTCGAGAAGCCTGAAATGTGGGAGGTCGTAAAGCGGAGCATGGCTGAAGGGACCCTGGATGCCTTGCGGGAGGGCGTGTCAACTACGAACAAGCTTGCGATAAAAGCCAGAGCTCCTATGCCGAAGTACAATAGTAAAAGCGGCAATTCTGCATCGAAGTGTATCAAGGCCGAAGACATGGATGAGGAAAGCGATGGTGGCTTCTTCGAGGAGGACAGTGATGGTAGAGATGACCCTTTGTCTTAAGCAGTCTCTTGGACGGGGAGTGATCCCCAACGCTATATTTACCCCGATTGTTGCGATGACAGAACCTGAGGGTGCGAGATGCACAGAGACCAGCCGTTCCTGCTTCGGAACTCCTTTTCTCGCCTGGAATTCGAGCTCTATCAAGGTGAAAGGTCTGTGCCATCAGGGAAAAATGCCATTCGGAGACATGAAGGAAGACAAGGTGCGGCTTCGAAGATGTTAGCGGATCGTGCTTGAGTATGCTGACTGGTGCAGATGAACTTTATGCTTCTTAATCAGAAGCAGTGCTTTCAACAGCTCAATTCCTTGACAGATTGCTTGCATGCAACTATAGTGGCCAACAGCAGCAGTGGATCATATCAGCATGAAGCGAAAAGCCGAAATGTCATCAATGGAGCTTTGAACCCCCATCATTCCTCTCCATCATCCCAGCTGTCCTTGACGACCGCAGCCACCTCATCCTTCTTCTCTTGATTACGTTTCTCCTCAACTGGAGGACCCTCCCCTACGCTCAATGCACCCATCTTGGTCTGCGCATCATCCGCTTCCTCAGCAATTCCTACGCGCGGCACCTTCTCACCAAACAAAACCTCCCCATCCCCCTCCGCCCTCCTCTCAACCCAC
>JAABUS010000508.1_pt1 | contig 97974 bp, 83 predicted proteins | sample 5560161 | NCBI WGS metagenome assembly JAABUS01 (sample SAMN10711885, study PRJNA513376) | rock metagenome | isolation source: Antarctica rocks | place: Antarctica: Victoria Land, Trio Nunatak nord | collected 2016-01-04
CATCTCCAAAACTAATCGCAGAACACCATGCGCAGCGGGGTGTTGAGGACCAAAATTAATAGTAAAGTTTTTAACTTTCTTTTGAGTTATTGCTTTTTCTATAGCCATATATATCTTTGTTTTTTATATCTCTAATACAAATCTTTACAACTCTTTACAAATAAAAAAATGTTTGGAAAGAATTGCAAACAGAATATAAATCTTCTTTTGCGACATTATCTTTATAGAAACTTTTCAGAAGATCTATCAAAAAAGATTTTTCATTAACCAGTCAAGATTTGCTTTTCCCTCTTTTTGAGATCTTATCTACGAAAGAAGGGATACTATGCGCCTTAATTGTGTGGATTTTGTATATTTTGTATTTTCTATATTTTTCTATTTTTTTTTTTCAAGAAAAAAAAACGGAAAAATATATAGATTTTTATTTTTTCATTATCTGCTTAAGATTTCTTTTTTTTATTATCCATCGTTGATCCCTTTTTTTTCCGGTGCCTGCCTTTTTCTGCCTTTTTCTGCCTTTTTCTGCCTTTTTCGAAGAAAAAGGATGAAAAAGGATGAAAAAGGATGAAAAAGGATGAAAAAGGATGAAAAAGGATGAAAAGGTTAGAAAACTGCCCCTTTTCTTTGGGACAGGTTAGGATGCATAAATCAGAAAAGTTTTTTTGTTTTGTTAAAAAATTGCTGTTCCGCCTTTTTCATCCTTTTTCGAAGAAAAAGGATGAAAAAGGATGAAAAGGTTGTTTTACTACGTTAAACCTTTTTTTTCAAACAAAAGAATATAAATAATATAGATTCACGAAAGAATAAATAGGATAAAAAGGTATAGACAAGTATCCCTTTAAAAACAAACAAAAAAATATATAGAACGTATTTTATGTTTTTTAAGGGATACATCATATACAATTTTTTCTGATGAGACACCGCTTACATTTTATTGAGAGTATGTAGAAGAGAAAAGTTTCTTTGTTTCCCGTATCATTCATAGAAAAATTATACGTATCCCTTAAAAGTTTAACTCCAATCAAGTGCTCCTTTACGCCATTCGTAGACAAAGCCAATTGTTAATATAGCCAAGAATGCCATCATTGACCAAAAGCCAAAAAAGCCTACTTTGTTTAAAGTCAAAGCCCAGGGAAACAAAAATGTTACTTCCAGATCAAATATGATAAAAAGAATAGCTACTAAATAAAATTGCACATCAAACCTGCTTCTTGCATCGTCAAAAGGATCAAAGCCGCATTCGTAAGCTGAAATCTTTTCTGGGTCTGCTTTACGTGTAGCAAATACAAAGGACAATCCTAAAATAATTAGTGCCAAAGATAGACCAATTATAAAATATATAAAAACTGAAACGTATTCAACCATTTTTTTTTGTAATTATTTTTTTTTTTTTTAAAGATAGCAAATTCTATCTTTTGTATATACTTTTGCTCATCTTTTATTTTCCATTTTCTGCACGCAAACAAAACAAAATATACACTTTTTTAGTTTATGTTAGTGCAAAAGAAAGATCTCAAATTCTTACATATATATACGTCTTATACAATAATATATATTACAAATAACAATATTATCATAATGCTGATATAGAAATACATAAAGAATGAACGAATAGCAAAAAACTTTTCTGATGTATCCATCCTAACCTGTCCCAAAGTGCCGTACTTTTCTAACCTGGTATCCCTTCCCTGCCCTTTTTTTTTTTTTTTAAAAAAGCGATCAAAAGGAAGGTTTTCCGAAGGAAAACTTACCTGGTATCCCTTCCCTGCCTTTTTCTGCCTTTTTCTGCCCTTTTTTTTAAAAAAAAAAAAAAGCGATGAAAAAGGATGAAAAAGGATGGGACAGGTTAGAAAACTTGTGTCCTAACCTGTCCCGAAGTCCCTTTCTGTCCCTACGGACAGGTAAGTTTTCCTTCGGAAAACCTTCCTGTCCCAAAGTGCCTTTAAAAAGTACGGACAGGTTAGGACACAAGTTTTCTAACAAAAAGGTAGAAAAGGGGCAGTTTTCCTCAAACAAAAATAGTATTTGAAGGCAGGGGTATCCCTTCCTGGTATCCCTTCCCGTAGGGCCAGACACAAGGAAGGGCCACGACAACAGGTTAGGAAAACCTTTTCTTGTATCCTAACAAAAACCTTGTGTCGTGACCTAATCTGTCCTTTCTGTCCTTTCTGTCCCTACGGACAGAAAGGACAGAAAGGGACAGGTTAGGTATCCCTTCCTGCCCGTAGGGCCAGACAACAGGTTAGGAAAAGAAACAAACTTTTGGAAGGGACACAAAGTTGCCTACTACTGATAACATATCCAAACCTTAACTCCAATCAAGCCAAATCTAGTATAAGCACTTCTGCATGCAAAATCTATTTTAGAAGAAAAAACTCCCAATGAAGTTTGCCCTATTTTTGCAGATTGAGTTTTAGATCGTTGAGCCTTCTTTGAACGTCCTCCAACACGTCCTGAACAGGTAATACGTATTCCTTTAATACGCTTATAACGCGGAATCTCTCTTAAAATTTGAGTTTTAATTCTACGAAAAGGCACTTTGCGCTCTAAATAGTGAATAATCTCTTGAACTAAAAAAAGGGCACTTTGTTTTTCCGTTAAAGCTCTGAAAAAGTTTATATTGAAAAAATTGTTTTCAGAATTGTAAAGAAAAGATTCCAAGTGCGATTTAAAAGAAGGCTTTGAAGAATAAAGACCAGACAGAAAGTGTTTGTGATTTCTTGTCCTTTTAAAAGATACTCTTTTTGTTTTTTGTGAGGGAAAGGATACAGACCCTTTTTTTGCTGTAAAATCAGTGACTTTTGTGGAATTTTTTTCGTATCTCTTCAAAAAAATCAGAAACATATACAAAGAAGAGAAAGTATGTGCGTCTTCTTGATTGTCTCTTATTTTATTTTGTAGAAATTTGCAATAGAATTGTGCATATAAATAACGAACAAAAAAACGCTCAACAGCCCATTTTTCGTGTATATCTCTTTTTTCATTGTAATTTCTTGAATTTACAACAAATTCTAAAAGTTTACCATTTATATTGTTCTCTGTATCTCTTTTAAAACTTGTAGGCAAAAAGAAAGGATTAAAATTATTATTTGCTTTTGGCAAACAATAATGAATAGAAGTTTTATTTGTGTGAGATGGGATAGAAGGCTTTTTTTGTTTGTGTCCCTTCAAAGTCAAAATTTGATCAGAAAAAGGAGGACGAGGCTCAACCGAAGGGTTATGTTTATTTTCTTTGTATTCATTGGAAAGTGTAACACCTTTTTTGTGAATTTCACTATAAAATAGTCGCTTTTCTTCTATTCCTTGCTGTGCAAGGGGAAAACAAATCCGAGTGTCAGTCCAAGACTTTTGTTCTGGAAAACAAAAATATGAGTATTTATTTTTTTCGGCAAAATCTTTTTTGTTTTCTTTAAAATTCTGTAATTGAAATCTAATATTTTTTTTTTGTCGAGAAGATGTAGGATTATGATAAAATAAATTTATGTTAGTTTTTTTGGGAAGATTTTCAATAGAAATTCGACCCTCTGGAATAGTTATTTGGTTTAGAACAACCTTTAAATAATTTTTAATTTTATAATCTTGCAAGAATAAGTCAGTATAATTATAATCATCATACCAACAAGAATCGAAATGTCTATTTGTTTTTTCTAATCGTAAAGAGATAGGATTCACTTTTTGACCCATAATAGAGTGTATTTTTTTTTTATTTTTATTTCAGAGAAGGGTATAAATAAACCATAAACTATGTATCTATCCCCTTTCTTGTATCCATCCCTTTTTATCACTTAAAAAAAAAAAGGATGAAAAGGGGCAGTTTTCTAATCTGTCCCTTTCTGTCCCTACGGACAGGAAGAGACACAAGTTTTCTAACCTGTCCCAAAGTCCCTTTAAAAAGTACGGACAGGTAAGTTTTCCTTTGGAAAACCTTAAACCGGTTGTCTGGCCCGTAGGGAAGGGATACCAGGAATATCCTTCAAAAAAAGCTTTACAAAAAAAGCGAACCTTTTTTTGTCAGCCTTTTTTTGTTGTGTCGTACCCCTCCCTTCAAATACTATTTTTGTTAGGAAAACCTTGTGTCTGGCCCTACGGGCAGGAAGGGATACCCCTCCCTTCAAAAAATAGTTGACCTAACAGAAAAAAAGCTTTTCTTTTTTTGTTTCAAATACTATTATACCTTTCTTTTCTTTGGGACAGAAACAAAAAAGATAAAGTTATGCAAAAAAAAAGGAGACTCTTTCCCAATAAAAAAATAGATAAGAAGTGATATCTTTATTTTTTCATTCGTCGAGCAGTGCGAGCATTACCGTGAGTACGTTGGCCTCGAACGGGTAACCCTATGTTATGACGAAATCCTCGATAGCAACCAATGGCAATAAGCCTATTTTTATTATTACGTAGGTCACGTCTCTTGTCCCCACCTATCAAGAAGTTTTGTGTTATTATTTGAGAAAGCTGTTCTATTTGAAAATTTGTTAGGGTAGATATTTTTAATTTTTCACTAAAACCTAATTGATCGCAAATTTGACTGGACAGAGTTTTGCCTAAGCCATAGATTTCGCATAGAGCAGTTCTTACTTTTTTATTGTTCTTTAAATTTGTATTTAAAATATAAACCATATTTTTTTATTTACGTTTTCCTGGTGAAAGTGATATTTTCTCTGTTGTAAATCGAATACCTTTTCCTTTGTATCTTTCAGGCACTTTAAAACTTCGAATTTTATTACCAACTTGGGAAACTTGATTTTTATCAATGCCAAAAATGCTGAGTAGTGTGGGTTCTAAGAGAAAAGCGCGTATCGAAGAAGGTACTTGGTATTTAAGACTATGACTGTATCCTAATTTGAAATTTAAAAATTCTTTATCTAAAGTTTTCTCTAAAGAGGCACGATAACCTACCCCTACAATACGAAGGTATGTTAAAAAACCCACAGTCACTCCGCGTATTTTGTTTTTTAACAGGCTTTCTAGTGAATAGAAAAAGGAAGAACAATGACTGTAGACATTCAAAGTTTTTCCATCTTCCGAAATCTTGATTCCACCTAGTCCTTTTGGATCTATTTTTGTTAAATCTAGTTTAGTAAAACCTAAAACTCCAGAAAACATTAAAAATTGTTTTTTTTTCTCTATTTTTACCGAAGGTGGTATACTTATTTGGGATTCTATTATTTTAAGGTGTTTCATTAGTCTTTTATATTATATCTTATAGATTTCATGGTTCGATCCTTTGGATCCAACAATTATCTCTGACAAAAACTACGGGACAGGTTAGAGGGGAGATCATGGTTGGATCCTCCGGATCGAACAATTGTTGGATCCAAAGGATCGAACCATGGTTTTCCGAAGGAAAACTTACCTGTCCCTACGGGACAGGTTAGAAAACAATTATATCCCTTTGGGATATCATGGTTCGATCCTTTGGATCCAACAATTATTGTTGTTGTTTGTTGTTTTTGTTGTTTTACGGAGTAAAACAAAAGGATTCAAACAAAAGTAGTAAACCAAAAGAAGCACAATCATGGTTTTCCAAGGGAAAACAATTATATCCCTTTGGGATATCATGGTTCGATCCTTCGGATCCAACAATTATCTCTGACAAAAACGTAGAAAAGGGATTCAGGGAGATCATGGTTTTCCAAGGGAAAACAATTATATCCCAAAGGGATATCATGGTTCGATCCTTTGGATCCAACAATTGTTCGATCCGGAGGATCCAACCATGGTCAGACAATCAATTATTGCTATTCTTTCCATTTTTTTGTTATAACAAAAAGTACAAACAAAAGTATTTTGTTTCCATTTTTGTTTCAAAAATATATTTTTTGAAAAGATATAAGCTTTATCGTATTATAACGAAAAGTACAAACAAAATACTCTAAACAAGATAAAAGGAACAAAAGAATATAAATCAATCAATACTTATAAAACCTTACTATAAACTATTTGTATAGTACCATTTATTTGTTTTGATTTTTATCAATAACAATAAAAGAAAAAGAAAGGATATACAGACAAGATACTTGTACAAACTTTACAAAAAACCAAGGCACAATACGGGTGAGGGAGGATTCGAACCCCCGATACCTTTACAAGTATGCCGGTTTTCAAGACCGGTTCCTTCAACCGCTCAGACACTCACCCCTACATTTCTCTTTTTATGGTATTAAAGTTTTTTTGTTACTGTATCATTGTTGTCAGTTACAATTTTGTTTTTTTTTGTATCTCTTCAAAAAGCAAAGAAAAGGTTTTCTTGTATCCCTTCCTGGTATCCTAACCTGTCCCAAAGTCCCTTTCTGTCCTTTCTGTCCCTACGGACAGGAAGGACAGGTAAGTTTTGCTTTGGAAAACCTTAAACCTGTTGTCTGGCCCTACGGGCAGGAAGGGATACCCCTTCCTTCAAAAAAAGCTTTACAAAAAAAGGTTCGCTTTTTTTGTCAGCCTTTTTTTGTTGTGTCGTGGCCCTCCCTTCAAATACTATTTTTGTTAGGAAAACCTTCCCTGCCCTTTTTTTTTTAAAAAAAAAGCGATAGAAGAGATACCAAAAAAGTGGTACAAGTTTTTACCATATGATTTCAAAGAGCAATAAACTCAGTAAGAAACGAGCTTTGTATCCCTTATAAGAAAGGAATAATGTTTTGTTTTAAACACGGCGTTTCTTTGATGCACGGCAACCATTGTACGGAACTCCTGTTTTATCCTCTAAACTTACGATCTTTAATCCAGACTTGGTAAGTGCTCTAAGACAACTTTGTTTGCCCCGACCTAAACCTTTTACAGATAGTCTCATATGAGTATATCCGAAAATTTTTGCTTTCTTTACTATACTTTCTGCAGCTGCTTGCGCTGCATAAGTAGTTGACTTACGAGCGTTTTTAAAGCCTAAACTCCCAGAACAACTCCAACCTTTTGTATTACCTTTGGTATCAACTAAAGTAAGTATTGTATTATTTTTAGTGGTACTTATGTATATTTTTCCTAAAACTCCTTTTATTTTACTTTTCTTAGAATTTCGTGAAAGTGTTGTTTTTCTTTTTTTTTTGTTTTGAAACGCCAGAAAGTCTGTTTTCTGCTTATAATATCCTTTTTTTGTTATATCTTCTGGTCTGTTATCTTTGTGTTCATTACTTTTTTTTTGTCTGTAAAGGGATACCACGTCACTTTCTTTTTTGTTTTGAGATATTTCAGGTTTATTTTTAGACAGGATAAGGCCATATTTCATAACGATTATAAATATTTATTTTTTAAGGGAGGTTTTCTTGTATCCCTTCCTGGTATCCCTTCCCTGCCCTTCTTTAAAAAAAAAGTGAATAAAAGGGAAGGATGGAGACATCTTTTGTTGTATATATTTTTTTGTTCTTCTTTTTATATATTCTTTTCTTGTTCATCGTATAGTTTATCTTTCCTTCGTACCAAAAGGGACACGAAAAATATTCTTTTGAATAAGCACGTCTTCCTTAAATGAAAAAGTTTGTCATACTATTCTAAAAAACCTATCCAAATGAGAGATTCAAAAAAAAACCAGAAAAACAAAAAAATGAAAAATTCAGTTAATGGATCAGGAGGTGTGAGAAGTGCTGCTAATAAAACAAAAAATAAAACAAATATTTTTCTGTTTTTAGAAAGAAATACACTCTTTACATATCCATGAATATATAGAAAATAAAACAAAAGAGGAATTTGAAAAATAGATTCCACTATTAAAAAAACACCACTACTTATCCTAACGTAAGAATCTATTCTTGCCTCCAACTGAATTGTGAATAAGGGACAGTTTATTTTAAAATTTAACAAAAAATCTAAAAGTTCAGGTAATACTAAAAAATAAAAAACAAACCCCCCTAGAAGAGTGCATAGTATAGCAGAAAAAATAAAAACTTTGTATCGTGCCCTTTCAAAAGATACATAACTAGGGGTGAAAAAACACCAAAATTGATAAAAAATTAAAGGCAATAAGAAAAGAAAGCTCCAGATAAAACAAATTTTCAAAGTGGTGTGAAAGGCTTCTGTAAGATTGGTAAATATAAATCCTTTATCAAAAATGAATAGGTGATGTTTTGAGTGCAAAAAAGGGCGAGCAAAAAGATAGATAAGCTCTAAAGAATAATAATAACAAGCAAAAAAAGTAATGAAAAAAGAGCAAATATAATAGGTTAAACGATATCGTATTTCTGCGAAATAAAAAAAGAAAATCATATTTTTTGTATTTTTTATAATTTTATAAAATCTATCTGTCCCTATTTACCAATAACTTCCAGAACAATTATAAGAAGAGAGAGAATTTGAATTATAGAAAACAACTTCTGTAAAGCCTAATAAACAAAAAGTAGACAATGTCTCTTAATCTGGGCCGAGTTTTCCGAACAAAAATAGTATTTGAAGGCAGGGGTATCCCTTCCTGGTATCCCTTCCCGTAGGGCCAGACACAAGGGAGGGCCACGACACAACAAAAAAAGCTTTACCTGACAAAAAATGGTTGACAAAAAAAAGATTTTTTTGAAACAAAAAATGCAAACAAAAAAAGGTTCGCTTTTTTTGTCAACCATTTTTTTCAGTCCCTTCCTGGTATCCCTTCCCTACGGGCCAGACAACAGGTTTGCATTTTTTGTTTCAAAAAGGTTCGCTTTTTTTGTCAGCCTTTTTTTGAAGTAAGGGTATCCCTTCCTGCCCGTAGGGCTGCCCTACGGGCCAGACAACAGGTTTGAGGTTTTCCTTTTCATCCTTTTTCATCGCTTTTTTTTTTTTTTAAAAAAAAAAGGGCAGAAAAAGGCAGAAAAAGGCAGGGACAGGTTAGGACACCGGTTTTCTTGCATCCCTTCCTGTCCCATAGGGACAGATTAGGTATCCTTTCCTGCCCGTAGGGCCAGACAACAGGTTAGGATCTGTAACAAAGCCCTTATTTATACTCTTTTGTTTATAGCTTTCTTCTTTCTATTTTTGAAAAAACACAAACTTTGTGTTGTGGAAGGGATACCTATCGCTTTTTTTTAAAAAAAAAAAAGGGCAGGGAAGGTTTTCCTAACAAAAATGGTATTTGAAGGGAGGGCCACGACACGACAAAAAAAGCCTGACTTGTTGTCCCTTCCTGTCCATGTTTGACAAAAAAAAATCTTTTTTGAAACAAAAAATGCTTCGCATTTTTTGTCAGGTTTCCATTTTTTGTTTCAAAAAGGTTCGCTTTTTTTGTAAAGCTTTTTTTGAAGGATATTCCTGGTATCCCTTCCCTACGGGCCAGACAACAGGTTTAAGGTTTTCCAAAGCAAAACTTACCTGTCCTTTCTGTCCGTAGGGACAGAAAGGACAGAAAGGGACTTTGGGACAGGTTAGAAAACTTACCTGTCCTTTCTGTCCGTAGGGACAGAAAGGACAGAAAGGGACTTTGGGACAGGTTAGGATACCAGGTAAGTTTTCCTTCGGAAAACCTCGTGGCCCTCCCTTTGAACAGGTCAAACAAAAAGTACAAACAAGAAAATACAAACAATAGCAATCATTATTTCCTAAAAGGAAACAATTATTTGTTTTAGAAGGAATATAAATTCTCTGCAATTCGAGAATGCGAATAGGAGCGAATCCTTAAAAATTAGTTCAGTTCGGATAAGGGCAAAAGTCATATAATGCCTTTTTCGGTTCCAAAAATATTTTACAAGTATTCCTGTTTTTTTTATAGAGCCTCTTTATCTATCCTTTCGTTTGTTCTTTCTTGAAAAACCGCTCACTTGGTGAAATAGGTAAACACAGCAGACTCAAAATCTGCACCTTTTAGGTTATCGGTTCGAGTCCGATAGTGAGCAACCATTATATAAAAAATAACAATATATATAAAAGAGAAAAATTGTTATTTTTGGGAGTTCCACCCAAAATAAAAAACAAAGGATATCAGTAAGGAAATTTATAAGAATAGTATATAGCAATTAATGATTGTTGTTGTTTTGTTGTTTGAATCCTTTTGTTTGAATCCGTAAAACAAAAGGATTCAAACAAAAGGATTCAAACAAAAGGATTCAAACAAAAGGAGGCAAATAAATATTGATATTGTTTTACTACGTAAAACAACAGTACCGCAATTAATGATGAAAGCCCTTATTTATATTATTTTTTACTACCTAAAAGGTTTCCTAACAAAAATACTATTTGAAATAAAAAAAGCAAACCTTTTCATCAGAGACACCAGGTTAGGATACAAAAAAAGGGATGGATACAAGTGATAGAAAGAAAAAAGCCCTATACAATAAAAAACACAACATTTATATACAAAAAAAATATAAAATATTTATGTTAAAAAAACCCTATAATAAGATTAGATACCCTTTCCTAAAGGCTTCTTTCTCGGAAAACCTTTTACCTTTTAAAAAACTAAACAGAAAAGGAGTAAAATTGAATATTCTTTCTAATAAAAGGGGTTTAACCAATACAATTAGAAAAATACAAAAAAATATCATAGAACAAGAAAGAAGAGACATAATAGATAAAAAAAGCACACTAAAAAAACAAAATTTTGTCACAGTAGACAACGTGAAAAAAATACACGATTTTATTAAACCATCTTTACATCTTTTTCATCCTTTTTCTTCGAAAAAGGTAGAAAAAAGTGGAAAACAGACAAAGTTGGGATTAGCAAAAAATAATAATATCGATCAAAACGGTTTACCATCTTGTCCTTATTTTACACGATCTAAGTATATGTTCTCATTAGAACAACTTAAAGCTGAATTTCATAAAAAACAATCTCAGCACAGGAAATCTTCTCATTTTAAAACTTTGTTAGAAGAACGTAAAAAATTGAGTATAATTTATGGTTGTTTAGGTGAAAAAAAAATAAAAAAATTAGCGTTGCAGGCAAATAAATTTAGTGGAAAATTTGACGAAAATTTTATAAAAATTATTGAAAGCAGACTTGACGTGGTTCTTTTCCGTATCTGTTTTTTTCCAACTATTTTTTCTGCAAGACAGTGGATTAATCACAAACATATCTTAGTGAACAATTCTATAGTATATTCAGCTGGTTATCAATTAAAAAGTGGAGATATTATAAGCGTATTGCCAGAAAAAAGATTATTTTTAAAAAGAAAGATATCTTCTTTTATGGCAGAAAAAATGAAAATTCGTTCAATTCATTACCGTCTAAAAATGGACACTTTTTATACAGTTATAAAAAATTATATGCCTTATGTAAACGTTTTTGAAAAAAAAGAAATACAAAAGGAGGGATACACATCTTCTTTGCAAAACCAACGAAAAATAACGAGAAAGGATTTCAAAGAAAGCTATAATAAAATTTTTAAAGAAAGACAAGGTAGAAACAGAAATAAAATATTGAAATCTATTGATTTATTACCAAAAATCTTATATACTTGTCCAAATTTCTCTGAAAGAAAACAAAACTTTTTATCCTTTTTAAAGGTGAGAAATCTTTTTACATTAGTTCGACCATTGAGACAACGCGTTGCTGGTTTGCGTATTAGTGGTATGAAACCCCTAAACTTAGAAGTGTGTTATAAAAACATGGTTGCTATTTTTCTGTATTCACCACAAAAAGTGGCTCTTCCAGCATCTCTTGATTTACACTCTATTGCAAAAAATTTTATACTTTAAAGAAATAGTTTTTTAAGGGATACAAAGAAGGTTTTCCTAACAAAAATACCATTTGAAACAAAAAAAGTAAACAAAAAAAAAACCTTTTTGAAACAAAAAGGTTCGCTTTTTTTGTAAAGCTTTTTTTGAAGGATATTCCTGGTATCCCTTCCCTACGGGCCAGACAACAGGTTTAAGGTTTTCCAAAGCAAAACTTACCTGTCCTTTCTGTCCTTTCTGTCCCTACGGACAGAAAGGATAGAAAGGGACTTTGGGACAGGTTAGAAAACTTGTGTCGTGGCCCTTCCTTCCTGTCCGTAGTTTTTAAAGGGAAGGGATACCAGGAAGGGATACAAGAAAACTTACCTGTCCTTTCTGTCCCTACGGACAGAAAGGACAGAAAGGGACTTTGGGACAGGTTAGGATACCACGTATTTTAGAAAAAAACAGGATTATTTATAAACAATCTACGATAAAATAACAAAAAAGAATTATGCCAACAGCAAATCAACTACTGAGAAAAAAAAGTACTAGGATCAAAAAAATATCAAAAACCAAAAAACCAGCTTTGACTGGCTGTCCCCAGCGACAAGGTATTTGTACTCGTGTCTATACTCGAACTCCTAAAAAACCTAACTCTGCTTTAAGAAAGGTGGCTAAGATTAGACTAACTAATACTGCTACAGTAATTGCATCCATTCCAGGAGAGGGCCATAATTTGCAAGAGCACTCAATTGTACTTATTCGTGGTGGTCGTGTCAAAGACTTACCGGGGGTGAAATATCGTATAATACGAGGAGTTCTTGATTTACAGGGTGTTACTGAACGAAAGCAAGGAAGATCCAAATACGGTTGTAAGAAAAAGAAAAGATTATAAATGTATACTTTTTTAAAAAAGGCCACTTTAAAAAGATTTTTTTCTATATAATCGGCGTGGTCCTTTTTTCTGGAAAAAAAAAAACAAGTATACCTAAATATTGAAACAAATAAACAATATAAAGCTTTAGATACTTACAGTATAGAGTATTTATAAAAAAAGGTTTTATAAATTGTTGTTTTAGGAAAAAAGCTATATAAACTATTTCATATATATTTTTTCTTATAGTCTTCGTACCCTTTCTTTGTTGTGTTATTCTTTTGTTTTATAAAAAAAGAATAACAGAAAGCAAAATTTTTATCATTCACATTGTATTCTAAGAAAAACTATAACCTGCTGTCTGGCCCGTAGGGCAGCCCGTAGGGCAGGAAGGGAGTCCCTTTTTTTTTTTTTTAAAGTGAAGGTTTTCCAACAAAAACTACTGACCTGTCCCTGCCTTTTTCTGCCTTTTTCTGCCTTTTTCTGCCTTTTTCTGCCTTTTTCTGCCTTTTTCTGCCTTTTTCTGCCTTTTTCGAAGAAAAAGGATGAAAAAGGATGAAAAAGGATGAAAAAGGATGAAAAAGGATGAAAAAGGATGAAAAAGGATGAAAAAGGATGAAAAGGGATTCAGGGATACCAGGAAGGGATACAAGAAAACTGCCCCTTTTGATCGCTTTTTTTAAAAAAAAAAAAAAAGGGCAAGGATACCAGGTTAGAAAACCTTCCTTGTGTTCCTTCGAATACGTGTCCCTTTCTGTCCTTTCTGTCCCTACGGACAGAAAGGACAGAAAGGACAGGAAGTAAGAACTATCCCTTCCTGCCCTACGGGCTGCCCTACGGGCCAGACAACGGGTTAAGAAAGACTTTAGAAAACCTTCATTTGCTGAAAAGAGAAACAGGTTGTATCCCTTTACAAAGAAAGAATACCTTAAAAAATAAAAAATATAAGATTCTTTATTATGGAAAAAATAAAAAGTATCAACAAAAAAACAATAAAACTATTCCAAATAAGGGATACTATCCCTTGTGTCGCGTCCCTCCCTTCAAGAGAAAAGAAAGATAAAGGCCATACTTTTGACAAACAAGAAATGCAAACTGAGTATCCCTTGATTGAAATCAAAAATAAAAGATCACAACAAAAAGGAGAAGCCCGAGCAAGGATAAGGTTGGAACAATTAAAAAACAAATTTATAAATCTTTTAATGCGTAGTGGTGAAAAGTCCAAGGCCCACAAGTTATTTGCCTTTTCTTTGAATATTTTACAACAAAAAGCTCTTTCCTCAAAAAATGTTTCCAATCTTAGTATCCCTTCAAAGAATGAAAACGATATGAGGGATATCCGTGAATATTCTCCTTTATGTGAAAATAGTACAGAACTTTTTCAATTCTATACTGAAAAAAATAACAAAGTTGGCGCCTTTTTACAAGAACCACAAAAAGCGTATAAAAAACAAGAAACTCTTTCTTCGTATCCCTTTTTTGACAAAAATGAAAAAAAAGAATATATAGAAAAAGATGGTATCCCTTCAAAATACGAAAGGAATACCAAGACAAAACCTTTTATTTTTGGTATTCCTTCTTACAAGGGATACGCAGAACAAAATTATTATAATAATTTTTTAAAAAACAGTACTCTATACCAGGCCGTTGAAAATGTAAAACCCACTTTAGAATTACGAAGGGTTAGGAAAGGAGGTACTACTTATCAAGTACCCGCAATTGTGAATCAAAAAAGGCAGGAAAGATTAGCAATTAAATGGATCATAGAGTCTGCAGAAAAAAGAAAGAAAAAGAATAAAAATTCTTTCTCAGATTGTCTCGTTTCTGAAATATTGGAGGCTTTTAACAAAACTGGCCAACCCCGCCAAAGAAGAGATGAGCAGCTAAAAATAGCTGAGTTTAATCGTGCTTACACTAGATACCGTTGGTGGTAAGTTTTATCTTATATATTATGTTTTTTATTTGTAATATCCTTTAAATATATACAAAAAAAGATGGCTTCTTTGTACCCCTTCTATCCATCCTAACCTGTCCCAAAGTGCCGTACTTTTCTAACCTGGTATCCCTTCCCTGCCTTTTTCTGCCTTTTTCTGCCTTTTTCATCCTTTTTCATCCTTTTTCATCGCTTTTTTTTTTTTTTAAAAAAAAGGGCAGAAAAAGGCAGAAAAAGGAAGGGATACAAGAAAACTTACTTGTCCTTTCTGTCCCTACGGACAGAAAGGACAGAAAGGGACTTTGGGACAGGTTAGGATGGATACTTCAAAAAAGGAATATATACATTAGAAAAGGAAAGTTTCTTTTGGAAAATTTTTTTCGTTGTTGCGCTACTGTTATTTTACGCAGTAAAACAATAGCAACCTTTGCGAAGCAAAGTATATAAAAGAATTTAGGATTTTCAAAAGAAAAATCTTTTATTCATAAAATAAATATAGAAAGACAAAAAACGAAAAGCCACAAATTTATATAAAAAACTATTTTATGAAAAATATAGTAAAACGAGATCAAAAACGCAGAAAAGAATTTTCTAAAAATGAATATAAAAGAGTACAATATAAAAGTATAATAAAAAACTTTCATATTCCCGGAGAAATAAAAGATCAGTATGTCTCTAAATTAAATAAGATAGCAAGAAACAGTTCAAAAGTACGTATTAAAAATAGATGCATTTTAACCGGTCGTGGAAAAGCTGTTTATCGCTTTTGTAGACTTTCTCGTATACGTTTTCGCGAATTAGCTGCTCAAGGATATATTTTAGGCGTGTCCAAATCAAGCTGGTAATTGGATATCATTGTTTATGCGAAAACTTTTATAACAAATAAAAAATAGCCACCTTTTTAGGAAGAGGTTGTTGTTTTGTTGTTTGTTGTTTGAATCCTTTTGTTTGAATCCTTTTGTTTTACGGAGTAAAACAACAAACAACAAAACAAAAGGATTCAAACAAACTTTTTCAAACAAACTTTTTCAAACAAAAGAACTAAAACAAAAGAAAACTGTCCCTTTTCATACCTTTTCGAAGAAAAGGGGTAGAAAAGTAAGGGATACAAGAAAACTGGTGTAACTTCAAAAATTTCGAAAAGGAAGGTTTTTTCCTTGTGTCTGGCCCGTAGGGCAGGAAGGGATACCTAACCTGTCCCTGCAGTTTTCTAACCTGTCCCATCGCTTTTTTTAAAAAAAAAAAAAAAAGGGCAGGGAAGGGATACCAGGTAAGTTTTCTAACCTGTCCCAAAGTCCCTTTCTGTCCGTAGGGACAGAAAGGACAGGTAAGTTTTGCTTTGGAAAACCTTAAACCTGTTGTCTGGCCCGTAGGGCAGCCCTACGGGCAGGAAGGGATACCCTTTACTTCAAAAAAAGGCTGACAAAAAAAGAGAACCTTTTTTTGTAAAGCTTTTTTTGTTGTGTCGTACCCCTACCTTCAAATACCATTTTTGAAGGTAGGGGTACGACACAAGGTTTTCCAAAGGAAAACTTACCTGTCCCGTAGGGACAGGAAGGGATACAAGAAAACCTTAAACCTGTTGTCTGGCCCTACGGGCAGGAAGGGATACCCCTTCCTTCAAAAAAAGCCTTACTTGTTGTCGTGGAAGGGATACCCCTTCCTTCAAAAAATGTTTGACAAAAAAAAATCTTTTTTGAAACAAAAAATGCTTCGCATTTTTTGTCAGGTTTCCATTTTTTGTTTCAAAAAGGTTTTTTTTTTGTTTACTTTTTTTGTTTCAAATGGTATTTTTGAAGGGACACAAGCAAAACCTCCCTTCAAAAATAGTATTTTTGTCAAGAAAAGGTTGTTGTTTTGTTGTTTTACGGAGTAAAATAAACTTTTTCAAACAAAAGACATAAAACAAAAAGAAAAGCAAAAAATACAGAGATACGTAAAACAAAATAATAGCCAGTAATGTTTTATGTTTATCTATTAAAGGAAAAATGCAGATTTAAAAGAAATTATTCTTTTATCAATTTTCTAAAATTAGTAATATTCTTTGTTCATCTTTTATCAGCCACTCCCTTTTTTTTTTATTATACTCTTAATAATTGCTTTGTTTTATGAGAATGTAGACAATTACTTGGTACGATTTTGTCAATTTTTTGTCTTTTTCTATATTCTTAGCTCTATTATTTTATTTATTGCTTTGAATATTGAGCAAACTTTTTTCATTCTTTCTGAATTAGTAGGCTCTTTTTCATTGAAGCTGTTACATGGTATAATAACAAGCCGCATACGTCTTTGTTTGATATTAGTCCTAATCAAATGGAGGAAGCGTTATTCCATGCCAACAACAAAAGAAAAGAAAATGTTAAAGACCAAGAATCTTCTTTGATATTACATGATTGCTATTGTTTTACTGCGTAAAACAACAGTAGCGCAATAATTGTTGGATCCAAAGGATCGAACCATGATTGTTGTTGTTTTACGTAGTAAAACAAAAGAAGCACAATCATGGTTTTCCAAAGGAAAACAATGTTTCTTTCTTCGGGAGATCATGATTGTCACCCTTCATCCCTTTTCTACGTTTTTGTCAGACAATAATTATTGTTGTTGTTTGTTGTTTTACGGATTCAAACAAAAGTATTCAAACAAAAGAAGCACAATCATGAGAATGAAGAGGGAAAGATTTTTGGTCAGTTCAATCCCTAAAAAACGTTATTCTTTAAAATCTTATCGATCCTCTCTCTATTATCCTTTATAAGCTTTTTTTCGTTTTCTTGATGTAGAAAAAAGTTGTTTTGTGTGTTATTAATGTCTCCGTTATGAATATTTATATTTACATTAATCATAAAAGGAGGTACAACTTCTGTTATTACAACTCTTCGGGCAATCGCTTCTTGACGGAAAATATTAGAAAGTTCTTTAAACTGAGGGTGATTCATTAAAATAATCACGACAATACCTGCTTTTTTCCTAACAGCCCTCCACATCACTTTAATAGTTTTAGGAACATTGGTTTCAACCAAAGCTAGTATCTCAGTAGGATGAAATAGAGTCAAATCAGCATCGTCAATTATAAGAGCGTCATGACTAGGAGCCAATCTTTGTAAGTCCTCCCTATGGCTAATGACTAAAGGTTTCAATCCTTTATCTTCACAAAAAGCTATTGCAAATGCAGTTTTTCCAGCTCCGCTCCTCCCGACTATAACAAGGCTTTTTTTTCCATATAATTCGGGATCTTCAACCCATTTTTTCAATTCACCTTTTAGGCTAAAATTTTCCATACCAACGAATGATTTGATATTATCTTGACAGAGTATATACTGAAGTTGTTCGACGTCTTTGTAGTTTTTCTTTAAAGAGCTTACAGATGTGCCAGAGAAAGCCTTCTTTGGGTGCTTTTCTGAATATTCAACAATAGCCTGCGCATGCCCTACGTCATGGACTCTTTCGAAAAATAAATCTTTTTGGTCTAAAAGTTTACCATATTGCAAATTTGCTATATTGGTAATATACTGTCTATCTTTACATGTATACATAATAGTGTGTTCCAAATATTTCACAGATTGATAGTTTCCATGATAGATTTGTCCTTCATATTCAATATCAAGCGCATTTTGGCATACTATATTAAATTTTTTATTATTATTACGTATTAAAATAGCGTGAAAATGCGTTCCTTCCTCTGCGTGCGATTCTTTGGCTATAAGGTAGTCAAAGGCTCCTAAAAAAGGCTTTTTTTGCAATATTTCTAACAAATCTTGCAAAGTCATATCTGGATTTACCTGACTATACGTCAAAAACATTTTTTTAGCAGCTATTCTGAACAATTTTTTGTCTTCTGCTTCAATTGTAAGTTCATTTTCTATTGGAATTAATTCTGTTGGTCTATTCATAAATTCTATAAATTGTATTTTCTGGTGAAAAGAGTGATTCTATGAGATTTTTATAAAAATCTATGATATTTTTATAAAAATCTATAATAAATAAAAATTTTATAGGCATAAGGCCATAATTTTTATATATAAATTATAAATTAGAATACATGCGTGTCAGTCCTAAGACTCCATTCCTTTATCCACGTGAGTGATATTGGTACCTATTATAAAAACAATGTAATAGTTTATTTGTACTTTAGCTTTGCTAAAGTGTGTTGATTATTAAAAGGACAAACACTATAGCTTTGCTATAGTGTATCTTTAAATCTTACTTCACACGTAAAGTGTGTCTTTTAGTAAGTATAAGTCTATCCTTCTAAACACTCTAGTGGTCTAGAGCGTTTCTTAATACTTTACTGGAAAAAGTTACTTTTTTTGTAAAAGTATACTTGTGTTAGAAAACAAAGTTTTTCTTTGAAAAGTTGTGTCCCTTAAAAAATTTGTTTTTCATTCCTTTTCATCCTTTTTCATCCTTTTTCATCCTTTTTCATCGCTTTTTTTTTTTTAAAAAAAAAAAAGGGCAGAAAAAGGCAGAAAAGATTAGTATGTTTAAGTTTTCTTATCTTTATACTTTGTTTTTGTAAGTATTTTTGTAAAAACTACGGGAAAGGGATACCAGGAAGGTTTTCTTGTATCCCTTCCTGTCCCATCCTTTTTCATCCTTTTTCATCCTTTTTCTTCGAAAAAGGCAGAAAAAGGCAGAAAAAGGCAGGGAAGGGATACCAGGTAAGTTTTCCTCTGGGAAACCTTCGTAAAACCTGCCTTTTTCTGCCTTTTTCATCCTTTTTCTTCGAAAAAGGCAGAAAAAGGATGAAAACTTACCTTTTCTTTGGGACAGGTTAGGACACAACTTTTGTAACCTTTTCTAAGTTTTCAAAGAAAAACTACGGGACAGGAAAAACTTAAACCTGTTGTCTGGCCCTACGGGCAGGAAGGGATACCCCTTGCTTGTGTCCCTTCAAAAAAAACGAACAACAAAATAATAATTTGTATATTCAAAATCTATAATTAATGAAAGATCTTAGTGCCGTAAGGCAAGAAATTGACTTTATGAAAGAAGAAAGAGAAAGAAAACAACTTTTAAAAGATAAAAGGAGTAACGCTAAAAAGTTACAACTTAGAGAAAGTATAACTGAAGATGAGTTCTTTCTTATATTAGACAGTGTTAAAAACGATCATTTCGTATCTTCTAGAAAAAAAGCTGCTTTAATTCTTTTATATTTAACTGGATTGAAAGTTTCTAATTTGTTGCTTTTCAGAATTCATCACGTAAATGACCTTTTTGATAAGGGAAGTACTACTATATCTTTAATTAAAAGAGGAAGTAATAAGCATTTACGGCAGTTATAGTAAAAAAGGAAGGCAGATTCTTGAGAAGTATCAACATTCTTTTCTATGTTTGATGGATAATAAAAACAGGGATGGGTTCCTTTTTACTACAAAGGTTAATTTCGAAAAGGCTATAGATAGAACTTCTTTTGATCATGAAATTAATAATATTTATATTAAAGCTTCGCTTGTTTTCCACAAACACATTCGAACACATAGCTTCAGAGCTTCCATAATCACTGACTTTCTAAAGAGTACTCCAATAGATGTAGTAAAAGAAGTTATGGGTCACAAAAACATTAAAACTACTTTGCAATATAAAAGAGGTAATGTAAGTGAAATTCAACTAAAACAAGTTTTATCCAATTTAGATAAAGAAAGAGAAAGTCAGAAAACGAATTAGAGAACGAACGTGTTCTTTTAGTAGACAAGTACCAACTAACAGATGTTACTTGGAACCTACAAGAATACGTTACGTTGTAATAGAAACACCTCTATGTATTTGCTTCCGTGGTCTTACAGAACTGACATTATGTGGTTGTTTTTTAACAGGATTAACAAAGGATTCTTTTGAAAATTTTACAATTTTCAAAAAGGGAAGGAACAAATAAGAGAAGTCGGGAAGGCTCGGAAAAACCTTCAGATGAACAATCCCAAGAAAAATATCAAAAAAGGGATAAAAGTTCCGATGAAAGTCAAGAGAAAGAAGAAAGCACTTCCTGGGGTAAAGAATTTGGGGAGGCTTTTGGGTCGGCAGCTGGAGCATTTTGTAATTCTGCTAAGGGAGGTACAAGTAGTGATGCAGTACACGCTGGTGTAGAAGCGGGTAAAGCCGCACTTCAGTACAGTAGTGCAAACAAGGAAAGACAAGCTAAACTTGCGTCGAATCAGAATGAAACCCTTCAACAATCTGCCACAAAAGCGGATGCTGCGCACCAGCAGTCCTTAAAAGATAGGGACCCCGATCAAATGGCTTTTACGGCGCCTATTGCAGCGGAAGCAAGGAAAAATGCAGACAATGCTAATTCTTTTGTTACTGATTTGAAGGAAGAGGACCCTTCCATACTGGCTGGTATAATTTCGAACGTTAACGCCCCTAATTATAAGAAAGATATGGAGGAAGCTCATGATCTGACGATCGAGTCTGAAGCGTGGCAAGGGCTATAGCTCTTAATCTTTGGCTCTTCCTTGTTTCAGGCGTACTTTAAAACGGTTTAAAAAAAAATATTAAAATTTATGAATAGTACTGGAATTCTTAAAAACTTTTTTATCAATTTTTTGAAATGGGTCATCTTCCTTGTTCATCTTTTATCCACAATACCTTTTGTTTTCATTTTTCTTATAATATTGATAATTGCATTGTTTTGCGAGAACGATAACAATTACTTTGTAAAATTTTCCCAAATTTTCGTCTGGTTTCTAATTATAAGTTCTATTCTTTTGTTTATTGCTTTAAATTTTAATCAAACTTTCTCCTTTTTTTCAGAGTTGGTTGGCTCCTCTTTTTTAGATCCATATTTTCCACCTTCAAAGACGGGAATACGCGCATTTTTACCGGTTACAATTTTTGTTTCCGCAATTTGTGTTTTCTTGTTTGTAGATTACTACTCTTTAATGTGATTTGACCATTTAGATTATCAAGATGTGGAAAGAATGCGAGAACAAATGCGCAGTCTTTACAGTGATGCAAAACCCTTAGAAAGGTAAAAGCAAGCAGATTTGACTGTAGAGCGTACAAACAAAATTCTATACAACAAAGGAATATTGACACAATAGAAAAACCGTATCTCCTTTTTTGTGAATACAAGATTATAAAAAATTCCCCTTATAATATAAATAATGTTTTGTGTTTGTTTACTAGAGGAAAAATTATATTTTATAAGATATATTTCTTTTATCAATCTTCGGTATCCTAACCTGTCCCTGCGGGACTTTGTCTTTGTAAGTTTTCCAAAGGAAAACCTTCCGTTTTTTTTTGAGCTCTTCGTTTCATCCTTTTTCATCGCTTTTTTTTTTTTAAAAAAAAAAAAGGGCAGAAAAAGACAGGGAAAGGACGCCCTTTTTGAAAAAGGATGGATACAACATTTTTGTTATGTATCATTCTCAAAGATTTATAAAATATAAAATAGTATCTATACCTTATTGCAACAAATCCAAGAAAATTATAGGAGAGTCTTCTATTGTTTTGTAGACCTTCTATTGTGTATATACTCTTTTTTAAAGATATAAAAGTGAAATATTTTTTTTTCTTTAAAAAACAAAAATGTAAAAATGATCTTTCATTAATCTGTCCCTTTTTTTTTTTTAAAAAAAGCGACAATAACAATAAATAAAAACTTTATGATCAACAGATGGTTATTCTCTACTAATCACAAAGATATCGGAACACTATATTTAATATTTGCTGCATTCTCTGGTATTTTAGGTACTTGCTTTTCTATGATTATTCGTATAGAAGTAGCACAACCTGGTAACCAAATTTTAGCAGGAAATAATCAACTTTACAACGTAATTATTACAGCTCATGCCTTATTAATGATTTTTTTCATGGTAATGCCTGCTATGATCGGAGGTTTCGGAAACTGGTTCGTTCCTATTTTAATAGGTGCCCCCGATATGGCTTTTCCACGTTTAAATAACATTAGTTTTTGGTTGTTACCCCCATCTTTATTGTTACTTTTAAGTTCTGCTTTAGTTGAAGTGGGAGCTGGTACAGGATGGACAATTTATCCGCCGTTAAGTAGTATTGCAAGTCACTCAGGTGGTTCTGTAGATTTAGCTATCTTTAGTTTACACTTATCAGGTATAAGTAGTATATTAGGAGCTATAAACTTTATAACTACTATTTTTAATATGCGCGGTCCAGGTATGACAATGCACCGTCTGCCTTTATTTGTTTGGTCAGTTTTAATTACAGCATTCCTGTTATTGCTATCACTTCCTGTTTTAGCCGGTATTAACATATAGATTCTGCCGGCTCTAAATTCGGCTATATGCTGGAAACTCTCACTCTTAGTAGCTTTTCGTACCTTTTCTTTTGTTTGAAAAAAAAGGTTTGAATCCTTTTGTTTGAATACGTAAAACAACAAAACAACAAGCTTTTCTTTGTGAGACAATCAGCAGGAAACCGTAGATTTTACAAAATATATGGGATCCTCAGAGACAATACGCCGAAACTTTTCTGTGAAAAATCTATTTATGAAAAATATAGAATTTAAAAGTTATTTAACTGGTTTAATCGAAGGAGATGGAACGATCATTGTTCCCGATAAAATCTATTCCAAGAATAATAAAAAAAACTATCCTTCTGTACAAATCTTTTTTCATTTAAAGGATCTTCCTCTTGCATTAACTGTTCAAAAAACATTAAATTGCGGCTCTCTAAATAGAATAAAGGGAGTAAATGCATATAATTATTCCATTGACAGCAGAGAAGACATAATCAGTATAGTCTCTTTTCTTAATGGTTATATGAGAAGCCCTAAAATCTATGATTTATGGAAACTCATTGATTGGATCAATGGTGAAGAAAAGGAAGAAAACATTTTTAAATGTGAAAAAGACCAAAGTAGTCTTCTTTCTAATGCATGGTTGTCGGGATTCATTGAAGCTGATGGACGCTTTTTAGTACGAACATATCTATCAAAGTTTAAGATAGAATGCAAATTTGAACTCGTGCAACCCTTAATCGATCATAACACTTTCAGTAATTATTGTGTTTTAAAAAAGATTGGTACTCTTCTCAACTGTCCTGTGAAAATGACTAGACAAACAAAACCAAAAAAAGAATACAGGGTGAGAACAACCAATTTAAAAGGCAATATAATATTGGAAAAGTACTTAAACGAGTACCCATTGTTTGGTAGGAAGAATAGAGACTTTCAGGATTGGTCAAATGTACTCGATTTTTTTAAAAGAAAGGTCCATAAAAAAAAAATCTTTTACGATCAAATAGTGGCAATAAAATCTGGAATGAATACAAGTAGAAAAAATTTCCAATGGAATCATTTAAATAATTTTTATATATTAGAAAAGTAAGATATAGTCCCATCTTATGGGCGACCATAAGAGCATCTACCTATAAGATTAAAAAACTTATTGAGAAAGAATTCACAAAAAAAGTGGATCTGTTCATGGGAGTTTCTCCAGTAGATCAAGAACATTTTTATAAGATAGTAAGGGAATTACTATGTTATTAACAGACCGAAACTTTAATACTACATTTTTTGACCCTGCAGGTGGAGGAGATCCTATTTTATTTCAACACTTGTTTTGGTTCTTTGGTCACCCGGAGGTGATTCTATAAGTATATGCCTCCTAATTTCGCTATTTGCTGGAACTCCCTTTCTTTTTTTATATATTTATATAAAAAAAACACAATAGAATACTTTTTCGGGAAAGGCCGAATAACATACAATTTATAGAAATCATACACCCACTCTATCGCTATCACCCCAAACATCTAACACCCGTATACATCACTTTCGGTCTAACCTTTTCATCCTTTTTCATCCTTTTTCTTCGAAAAAGGCAGAAAAAGGCAGAAAAAGGCAGAAAAAGGCAGGGACAGGTCTGGTCATAGGTGTCAGTAGTACAAATCTATAAATTTTCAAAGATTTGTCAGCCAGGGGCGTTTGGGATTGGTTGGTATAATATTTTGTATTTTTTGTATGTAAAAGTAAAAATTTCTAGTCTTTATTTGTTTTTTGTTGACATCTAACACCCTTGTACATCACCGAAGGTCTGTAGTTTTTGTCTGGTCACGGGTGCTATCAATCATGGTTCGATCCTTTGGATCCAACAATTATCTCTGACAAAAACTACGGGACAGGTTAGAAGGGAGATCATGGGTATATGATGTATTCTAAGGATAAAAAACAAAAAGATGTGATAAGGAAAATCAGCAGGAAACTTTATTATATAAAAATACCATATTTATTTTTATAAACAAAAAAATAAAGGATCCTCAGAGACTGTACGCGAAAAACTGTAGATATTTTTTATTATAAGAGAAAACAATCAATAATTTATCATAGAATTTATGGAATATAGTATTCACAAGCCTAAAACAACAAAACCTAACAGTATCGTAGATTTTGGCTTTTTTTTAGCTGGTCTTATTGATAGTGACGGTCATTTTAGTAAAATTCCACAACTGGTTGTGTGCTTTCATGAAAAACAAATCCACGTATCTTACTATTTGAAAAAAAAATTAGGATACGGTATTGTTTCTAAGGTGAAAAACAAAAAAGCTGTAAATTTTATAATGGCCCATTCACTAGGTTTAGAAAAAGTGTGTGCTCTTGTGCATAACAAATTACAACATAAAGATAAGATAATTCAATATAACACCAGATTATGCTCCCTGAAAAGTTTTAATTTTACTGAAAAACAGGATCTTTTTCCTATAAAAGAAAATTCATGGTTTACCGGTTTTTTTATGGGTTACGGCTGTTTTCAGATACAAATTATACAAAGAACAGATAGAAAAAAAGCCGAAGTACGTGTTGTTATTCAAATCGATCAAAAAACCAAATGTCTGCTTTTAGAAATAAAAAATGCATTTGGAGGATGCGTATATTATAGAAAATCTACAGACACCTTTTGTTATAGTAGCACATCCTTTGCTGTGGCGAAAAATATTATACAATACTTTGATCGATTTCATTTAATGGGAGTAAAAATGACACAGTATACCCTTTGGCGAAAAGTTTTCTTAAAAATTCAAAACAATAAAAAGAATCAGGATGAACTGGATTATAAATGGATTTCTATGGTAAAGAAAAGAATGAGTTGTATCTTGTAAAAATAAAATACAGTTAAGATAAAGTCCTATCATCAGTGAGAATTGATGCGAATTAACAAAATATAATATTGTAACAAATCTGTAACTACATCGTCACTGACGCCTTTGACCCTTTCTGGTATCCTAACCTGGTATCCCTTCCCTGCCCTTTTTTTTTTTTTAAAAAAAAAAGCGATGAACAGGTTAGACCAAAGGTGATGTATAAGGGTGTATAATGTCAGTCAGGATTTGATGCTTGCTTGACCAGATAAAAACTTTGTATCTTTTCCTGTCCTTTTTTTTTTTAAAAGGGCAGGGACTGGTTAGACCTTCGGTCATATATGCAAGCAAAGGGTATTGTTAATCAAAGAAAAGGATATATTTTAATATTACCAGGATTTGGTATTATTAGTCATGTAGTGTCCACTTTTTCTAAAAAACCTATTTTTGGTTACTTAGGAATGGTTTATGCTATGTTAAGTATTGGTGTATTGGGTTTTATAGTATGGGCTTAAACGAAATACAAATATAAATATTTGTCAGTGATGGGTCTCTCTTTATGTGAGTAAAGAGTAATTATATTTTGCTGTATGCTGGAACCGCCTGAGAGCTTAAAGTCCGTTTATTATATTATTAATATACTGGTAAAATCTTTAAGATTGGTCAATCAGCAAGAAACTATTTTTATAATTGTTGTTTCTATTTGTTTTAGTTTTTTGTTTGTAGGGCCAGGTTTAAAGTATCTTGTTTGAATACCTAAAACAAAAAAAGAAGAGCAAAAAAGGAAGAACCTATCCCTCTATAACAAAAAGAAGAAATGGGGATTATTTATGAACAAAATAGGATCTTCAGAGACTATACGCAAAACAACTTTTAATTTCTACAATTACAAACAAAATACTGTTTCTCACAAAAACCACATAGACAACCTTTTTTTAGAATGGTTTATAGGCTTTGTAGAAGGACATGGTACTTTTATTGTTAGTAATCAACGTTTATTTTTTATAATTAATCATCAAGAACAAAGAATACTTTATTACATTCGTACAAAGCTAGGTTTTGGAAAGGTTTCCCATTATCAGAATTATTCGCGATATATTGTAGCCGACAGAATTAATGTAGATAGATTGATATCTCTTTTTAATGGTAATCTACTGCTCGAGAAAACAAATACTTTATTTGGTCTTTGGCTTTCTGCTCGAAACCTTTATTCCGAAAAAAATATAGAAAAAATATCCCGAAACAAGGGATACGAACAAACATTCACACGGAATGGGTGGTTGTCAGGTTTCATAGAAAAGGAAGGACGCTTTAATGCAAGACGTATAATAGATAACAGGTGTCTTCTTGGTTTTAGAGTTCGGCCACATTTTATATTGGAAAACTGTAGCGAAAAACCTTTTTTAGAAAAAGTACAACTTTTTTTTAAAAAGGGTCGTATAGAAAAAATGAAGGAGGGGGGAAATGAAGAACAACAAATCTATAGATTTACTTGTAACCATGTGAAAGGTCACGAGAAAATTATAGAGTATTTGGAATCGTATCCGCTACGTACTCTCAAGAAAGTGTCATTTTTGAGGTGGACAAGTCTTTGTAATTATATAAAAAATAGAAAAGACCTGCCTTGGCAAGGTAAGGTATATAACAGGGTAGAAAATTTAATAAAGAATATAAATTCTTTTGATAAAACAAAAAGTTGAAGATAGAGTCCGTTTGAATAATGAAAATATTCATTAAAGAAAAAGGCATCACATGTATACTGTAGGTTTAGACATTGATACACGTGCATATTTTACAGCAGCTACTATGATTATTGCAGTTCCTACTGGAATTAAAGTATTTAGTTGGATTGCTACTATGTATGGAGGAAGTATCGAATTCAAAACTCCTATGCTTTTTGCTGTAGGATTTATCTTTTTATTTACTGTCGGTGGCCTTACTGGTGTAGTATTAGCCAACTCTGGTATCGACATTGCCTTACACGATAGAATTTAAAAAAATGACTGAAAAACAGAAAGAATATGTTATACAGTATTGGGTAGGTCTCATGGATGGAGACGGAAGTGTGCAAGTAAATCATTGGAGAAAGAAAGGTTTACAGTACAGATTGGTTATTAAATTGAGAAATGATTGTGAAAAAAGGAATATATCTTTGTTGGAAAAAATACAAAAAACTATCGGTGGAGGCGTCAAAAAGGAAAGGTCACAAAAAAATGTTATATGGGTTGAAAATCACAAAAAAAAAATATGTGAAATAATATCACATTTTCAAAAATACCCGCCTTTAACGAGTAGGCTTTTTTTTCAATTACAATTTCTAAAAGAATGTATGAAAAAACAAGATATAAACTGGTACTTACAAAACCGTAACAAAAAGTATGAAAAATTCCCAAAGCCCCCTACACTTCTTTTAAAGAGCAAGAATGGATACGAACGATATAAAGGGTGGATTTCTGGTTTTATTGAAGCGAAAGGCTGTTTTACTTGTAGAAACGGTTCTTCCAAGTTCAAATCCTTTTCTATCTCTCAAAAAGGTGAACCTGTTTTGTTACAACAAATATCCCAATTTTTTGGTAGCGAAAACAAAGCCAGAAAAGGTGTAAACAAGAAACAAAAAAACCTTTTATGTGGCTGGCCCTACGGGCAGGAAGGGATACCCCTCCCTGGTGTCGTGGCCCTGCCTTGTGTCTGGCCCTACGGGAAGGGATACCAGGAAGGGATACCCCTGCCTTCAAATAACCTTTTTGTTGAAGACAAATATCACCAACAAGATTTTTACATATTGGAAATATATAATAAAGATGTATTACAAAATGTGATTTCTCATTGCACACTTTACCCTTTCTATGGAGAAAAAAACAAAAGCTTTCTTCTTTTTTCAAAAAATTTATAATAAGTGTCGTGTTGTCTTACCACTATGGGAATATTCTTATTCCCGGTAACAACTTTAGGTCTGTTTGACCACAAAGTGTTGCTAACGGTGAAATCTTTATAATCCTTTTATAAATTTTATACAATTTATTTGTGCAAAAGGCAGGATTTTCGAAGGCGTTTCTTTTTCCGCGCATTATAAAGACAATACCGTGGAAACCAAATTGCTATTCAGGTATATCCACTTTAGCCAGTTTTTTCCTATCGTCACCCCAAGGGCGATCCTAAAAGGAAAAAACTGGCTTGTCGTTGTTTTGTTGTTAGAATCCTTTTGTTTGAAAAAAAAGAAAGGAATCCTTTTGTTTTACGGATTCAAACAACAAACAACAAAACAATAGAATATAAATAATGGCTCCTTATTTTTTATACAAAGTATCCCTGTACCCCTTAAAAGATTGAAAAACTTTATTTTAGTTTTTTTTTCGTAGAAGGGATACGCAGAAGGGATAGATAGCAAAAGTAGGATCCGTAGAGACTATACGTGGTAGTTGAAAGACCCTTTGTTGGGTTGAGTAAATAAGATAGAGTCCGATCCTCGCTGTGAAGTGAGACAAATAATGACTTATTATGTGGTAGCGCATTTTCACTATGTGTTATCAATGGGAGCAGTTTTTGCAATGTTTGCAGGTTTTTATTATTGGATAGGAAAAATAAGTGGTTTACAATATCCTGAAAGTTTAGGACAAATTCACTTTTGGATTTTCTTTATAGGAGTGAACATTACTTTCTTTCCAATGCACTTTTTAGGGCTAGCCGGTATGCCTCGACGTATACCAGATTACCCTGATGCATTTGCAGGATGGAACGCTGTAGCTTCTTATGGTAGTTATTTAACAGTTCTAGGAGCAATCTTTTTCTTTTACGTGGTTTACAAAACACTTACTAGTAATCAGAATTGCCCATCTAACCCATGGGAAACAACTCCTGGAATCTCTGCAACACTAGAATGGATGGTACCATCGCCACCTGCATTCCACACTTTTGAAGAGATCCCAGCTATTAAGGATACTCTGCCACCTAGAGAAGAAAAAAAGAACAAATAATCCCTGTGTCCCTTTTAATCACTTTTTTTTTTTTAAAGTGATTAAAAGCAAGGTTTTCTTGTATCCCTTCCTGTCCCATCCTTTTTCATCCTTTTTCAGCCTTTTTCATCCTTTTTCTTCGAAAAAGGCAGAAAAAGGCTGAAAAAGGCAGGGAAGGGATACCAGGTAAGTTTTCCTCTGGAAAACCTTGTGTCGTAGCCCTACCTTCAAATACCATTTTTGAAGGTAGGGCTACGACACAAGGTTTTCCTTCCTGTCCTAACCTGTCCCGAAGTCCCTTTCTGTCCTTTCTGTCCGTAGGGACAGAAAGGACAGAAAGGACAGGTAAGTTTTCCTTCGGAAAACCTATGTTTTTGTTAGGACACATAAAGTATAAAAGTATATAAGTTTTGTGATATTTTTTCTGCATCTGTTTTATTGAAAATATGGTGCAGAAAATAATAAAAATAAATAAAAAATTACCAAAATTATGAAAGAGTTTTATTTTAATCAAAAATCATTAGGATAAAATTTGGTATTACTCTGCATTTTCACCGTTCATTATTCCACAAGAACTCCGTTATATATTTTGTATTGTTTTTCGGTTTGCTTTGTCATTGTGGGACCCTCTTCTATTTTTACGACTTTAGCTTATTTATGGGCTTTTGCTGTATTGTTAATGAGCTTTTTCCTGGTACTTTTGTTCAATCTAAAGTTTTGCAAAAGTTGGGCTATCGATTTAGTTGGTGTAAAATATTTTACTAACTATGTTAGCCATTCATATCCGGGATTTAAATCGTTTGCTGCTATTTTAGGAACTTTTCTTGGTTTCGCTCACTCGAAAATGGGTCAGCAAAGACATATGCCGAAATTCACTTTCAGTGTACTGGACGTCTTGAAAATCAAATAAAAGATCTTAGGTCTGAAGGACGTCACGAAAAAGCAGACGAAATACAGGATACGATAAACAAAATGAATGAAAATTTTGTTCCTGGGGGAATTTTCTCGCGTGGATTTGCAAGTGGTGGTATAAATATCGGTACAAAACCACGAGTAAATCCAATCTTTTCCTCTGATGATACTAAAAATGTTCTATTCAAGGACGATATATAGTTTAAAATCCCTCCGTTTAAATCACGGGGGGTAAATAATCTTTCTAAATAAATATAGAGCTATTGTGACACCTTTTGAAAAATTACATAAATTACGTTCTAAAATAGAAAGAATAGATCATATCTGCATCTTTTTAATTTTTGGGCTTTGCCTTCCCATACTTATTTGTCTTTATAGGATCCTATATATATTAACAGGTAAAAATTTTTTGTTACCTTATTATTCGTTTTTTTTCATTGATAATCGTCTTTACGAACCTATGGTGTTTTGTTATATACCCTCTTTGATTTTATTATATTTTCTAAGCGCCAAGAATTGTTCGTTTTTTATAAAAGTCATGGAAAAGACCGGGATTGTTTCTGTAGTTTTTTGTAGAATTGCAAAGATTGAGTGTTATTTTTACGACAATAGAATATATGGAATTTGTTTTTTGATTGTGTATTTTCTTGCCTACCTCTATGGCTTGTACAAAGGGTTTCTTTTAGAAATACTTTTTCTCTTTTTTCGCCTTTTATTAAGCTCTTATTTTAGTTTTAGGCTATTTTTCCGCGTTGAGCATGAAAATATAGAGTGTACCCAGTTTTTGCATTTTTCTTTTTTTCAAACTTTTTATAAATTTCATGAGAAACTAATGAGTGACAAAACGCAAAAAGATGGCATTTACCTTGTTCCGATTTGTGCAATTGTATCCTTGTATTTGTGTCGAGAAAACAGCCTTATAAAATACGAAATACAAGATCTCGAAAAAAAATGTGAAAGAATTATTTTTTTTTTAGAAAAAACAAATACAGAAATAAGTTGTCAGGAATTAGATAGAGAAAAACAAAATATCTTTTCTTCAGGTAAAATAAAACCTTTGTTTTTTTACTTGTCCAACCAATTCTATGGTAATATAAAAGGGAAGAGTGAATCTTTTTTCAAAACAATTAGTACTATATACAAAACTGAAAAATAACAAATAACACCGATATTTTTATGATTGAAAAGATAATAAAAAAGATACTCTCTTACGTAATCAAATACGACATTTTATTAGTATACACTTTCTCTAGGACACCCCTTTTTGCCATTTGGCTTTTTATAATTATTGTCGGACTTTTTGGAGGTAAAAATAGCAACCTCGTTAATCTTTATTGTTTATGCCTTGTGGGATACATAAATGGTATTACTATTTCTTCGTGTATTCTTTGTAAGTCGAAAAAACTAAATAATTGGGTTACAATTTTAGTTTCTCCATCTTTTTTAGAGAGATTTGCCTTTAATAAAGGCTTTTCCAATTTATTAATAATGCTCTAAACTATTTTAGCTTTTTCTCTTATAGAAATAGGTTCTATAAAATATGAGTTTCGTATTAAATTGGAAGAATGTGAAATTCTTTTCGAAGCTGTACAAAACTATTACGCTTCAAACAATGTAGAACTTGCGGAACAAGCGCTCCGAAAAGAATTACAAATAATGGAATCCATGACTTCTATAACTGGTTATATAACTCAATTGGCTAATCATTCATATATACTTTATCTACGTGACTTACTATGTCGTATATTCAACTTGTAAAAATTTGCTTTTATAAACAGTTTTTCTCTCTATTTAGTGGATAGCTGGTGGAGAGGAGTTATAGAGTTATACTAACGAAAAGTAACAAAAAAATGGTTTATCAACACTTTTCACTCAGTTTCCTTTTTTTTCTACAGGAATTAGAGATAATGATTTATTATATTTATAAATTGAATCTTTTATTGGTCTATTACTTTTTGACTAATTGGTTGTATGCGATATACCTTGGATTAATGATCTTGGCTTGTTTTGGTTAGAGCAAATGGTGATTGTGCTTCTTTTGTTTGTAGTATGCAAACAACAGCAATAAGGGCTTTCTATTTTTTTGTTTGAAAAAAAAGAAAGGAATCCTTTTGTTTCAATACTTTTGTTTTGTTGTTTTGTTGTTTGTTGTTTGAATCCTTTTGTTTGAATCCGTAAAACAAAAGGATTCAAACAAAAGGATTGAAACAAAAGGATTGAAACAAAAGGATTGAAACAAAAGGATTCAAACAACAAAACAACAAGGGATACTATGCCCAATAATTGTGAGATCTCCCTTCCTGTCCCTGCCTTTTTCTGCCTTTTTCTGCCCTTTTTTTTTTTTTTTAAAAAAAAGCGATGAAAAAGGATGAAAAAGGATGAAAAAGGATGAAAAAGGATGAAAAGGTTAGAAAACAATGTTTCTTTCTTCGGGAGATCATGAATATATCTTTATTATATATAACCTTTGTTTCTTAAATAGAGAATATCAAACAAATTTTTAGAAACAAAAAGTACAAAAATTGTTGTGTTTTTCTTTAACACGCGGTCGGCCTTAAAGAAACAAATAAAAATAAACTTTTATGTTAGACGGAGCAAAATTAATCGGAGCAGGATGTGCTACAATCGCATTAGCTGGAGCAGGTGCAGGAATCGGTATCGTTTTCGGATCACTTATTAATTCAGTAGCAAGAAACCCTTCATTGACAAAGCAACTTTTTGGTTATGCAATTTTAGGATTCGCTTTAACTGAAGCAATCGCTTTATTCGCTTTAATGATGGCATTCTTAATACTTTTCGTATTCTAATCTTTATATTTTTTCATATAAGGAATTATTGCTGTTCTTTTGTTGTTTGTTGTTTTACTCCGTAAAACAAAAGGAGTAAAGCAACAAAAGAATACAAATAGAATAAAAAAGAAGAGATATAAAAAGTACACCTCTTCCTACATTTTCTTGAAAAAATAAAAAAAACTCTTTCTTGTATCGATTTATATTTTTTTGTTTAAAGTCTCTATAAGAGAGTTTCCTTTTTTTTGGTATCGCTTTTACGTTTTCGTTTGAAAAGGTAAAAGGTTGTATCCTTTCATCCTTTTTCATCCTTTTTCATCCTTTTTCATCCTTTTTCATCCTTTTTCATCCTTTTTCATCCTTTTTCATCCTTTTTCATCCTTTTTCTTCGAAAAAGGCAGAAAAAGGCAGAAAAAGGCAGAAAAAGGCAGAAAAAGGCAAAGTTTATCTTTTCAAGAAAATTCTAATAATAGCAATCGATACAAAAAAGAACACTTTCATTGTTTTTTTAAAACAAATATATCTCTTGATTTTTATAAATTAATCAAAAACACCCGAACCCATTTCGAATTCGACACGTGAAACGATTGGTTGCCATATGTACTGCTTTTTGCGGGAGACATGGTATAAATCAAGAGATATATTTGTTTTAAGAAAACAATGAAAGTGTTCTATAAAAAAATAACCAAAAAGTGAAAACTTTTCTATAAGAAAGATTTTTTTGGTTATTTTTTTTTGTAAATATAAAGATATATAAAGCATTTCCTTTATGAATTATAAACCTATTTATACCTTTTACAAAGATTATATTAAACATAAAGCACACATAGCACATAAATCTCTAAACATAATAGATAAAAAACGAATTCATCCTTATAGTGTAGATTTTTTACTCGGCTGCAAAAATAAACATGTTATAATTAATCCTGTTCCTTTTTTTGAAAAGTTTGTAAAGAGCTTGCACGTTATTGCATTTTTTTTAAAAAAAAATAGGACACTTTTAATTGTGAATACAAACCCTGAATATGCACATTTGATTGAAAATTTTTACCAGTCAACAAGAGATACAAGGGATACGCATTACAAAAAAAACAATAAATTTAAGGGATACAATATTTATTATTGTAACGAAAAATGGGTAGGAGGCCTTTTAACTAACTGGAAACAGGTGTCAAAGTCAATACAGACTTTTATGGAGTTTTCAAAACGATTTGAAAAATTTATTTCTATAAATAACATAAATTTTCCACGTTATAAAAAGATGTCTCAAAGTTTTCAGGGGCTTAAAATAGATTTTTCTCGTTCGTTTAGAAAACAAATAGAAAGACCAGATATTATTTTTTTAATAAATCCCAACGATAACAGACATGTAGTGGAGGAAGCTGTTTCTTTAAAGATACCAGTCATAGCAATAACGGATTCCAACACTGATTTATTAGGTATATCTTTTCCTATACCCGGAAACAGCAATTCTATAGAATTTGTTCATTACTGTTTACAGTGGATAACTAGGATAATCGGCAAATATACTATATAGCTGCGTATTATTGTATTTGATTATAAAAACAATATATAGCATATTTTTTATTTGGCGGAATAGTTCAGTGGTTAGAACAATGGAATCATAATCCATATGTCGTGGGTTCAACTCCCACTCCCGTCTGTATTTTTGTTCTTTTATGTTTCCTAACACTTTGATCATACTTGTTGTCTGTTTTTTTTCACGATCTATCCCTTAAAAAAGGAAGGGATAGTTCTTACTTCCTGTCCATGGTTGGATCTCCCGAAGGGAGATCTCACAATTGTTGGATCTCTGACAAAAACTGCGGGACAGGTTAGAAAAAGGATCGAACCATGGTTGGATCCTCCGGATCGAACAATTGTTGGATCCAAAGGATCGAACCATGGTTGACAAAAAAAATATAGACAAACTTTAAAAGAATGTTTCTCTCATAGAGAGAGAATACAAAAATACTACTATTTATAAAAATGGTATTATGCTAAAAAACTCTATTATCCTTTTTTCTATTATGAATTGTGAATAATTGTGATTTATAGAAACAAAAAAAAAAAATTATTTAGTATACAATAGCTTTGGGTGGATGCCTAGGCAAAACAATAAAGGACGTACCATGCAACGAAAAGCTACGGGGAGGTGCTATACTCTTTGGAGGTCCCTGTGATCCGTAGATATCCTCTTGGAAAACCAATATATAAAATACTTAGTGAATTGAAACATCTTAGTAGCTAAAGGAAAAGAAATCAACCGAGATTCCGTAAGTAGTGGTGAATGAAAGCGGATATGGCCAATTTTGAAAAGATTATATAGTGTTTTTGGACTAAAAACTATTTTGGAAAAAGTTGCCAAAGAAGGTTAAAGCCCTGTAAGAAAAAAACCATATATATTCAAAATTTATGCAATGAGTAAAACGAGACTTTTTTCTTGTTTGAAGTTAGGGGGACCACCCTCTAAGCCTAAATATTATTGTTTTGACCGATAGTGAACAAGTACCGTGAGGGAAAGGTGAAAAGAACCCCAAATGGGGAGTGAAACAGACTCCTGAAATCCAAAGCTTACAAACAGTTGAAGCTTTTTATTATATCTTGTTATACAAGTATAACAAAGAGTAACAGCGTACCTTTTGTATAATGGGTCAGCGAGTAAATCAATGTAGCTAGCTTAAGCCGTTAGGTGGAGGCAAAGTGAAAACAAGTCTAAATAAGGCAAAAGATATTTTTTTTTGTCTCTTTTTTTGCTTATACAAAAATATAAATAAAGAAGGGGACACGAACATTCTTTCTGTTACATTGATTTGACCCGAAACCGGGTGATCTAGCCATGAGCAGGTTGAAGAAAGGGTAACACCTTTTGGAGGACCGAACCCACGTCTGTGGCAATAGGCGGGGATGACTTGTGGTTAGGGGTAAGATAGAGATTGGCCTCTTTTGCCCCATATGAAGGAGACTTCATATAAAATAAGACTGGCTCATAACGGTGAAACCCTAACGGCTATGATAAAACCAAAAAAAGGGTGAAGCCACTATTTTTGTTTTGTGGTTTTATCAAAAGTGGACGAGGGCAATACCGTGGGAAGTTTCACGAACAGTAGAAACAATAACAAACGGAACCATTTTATATACCACTTTTATATTCTTCCCTGTTCGTAGTAACCCCGTAACGACTGATCCGAAAGGAGAGGCCTTTGTTGGTTCTATATTGTTATATAATTTTTGTTTCCCTGTCCAAAGAAAAAAAGGGATTCAAGGATCTCTGTAATTTTTGTTAGAAGGGAGATCCAACAATACGAATAATAACAAATATTATAGATGTAAACAAAGGCAACACGCCAGCACTATATGTTTCAAGTTGTTTATGGTACTATGATATTTTTGTTTTTTTAGGCGAATATCATACAATATCTTCATAATTTTATGGTTTATCGCTATAACGTTGATCAACCTATTATGGAAAAACCGCTCAATCCCCATTTTTTTAGTGGCTTTGTGCAATCTGAAGGTTGTTTCCATATAGGTCTACAAAAGGACAACACAGCTAAGCATAAGATAAGAATAAAACCGTCCTTCTATGTGACCCAATTGAATAGTAAAGATAAAAAGATTTCACCAGTTTTAAGAATGGCCAGAAATCTTTTGCAAGTGGGTCACTATATTCCAGACAGAAAAAAAAACTGTTCATCTTTGCGTGTGAATACTTTAAAAGATTTAAATAATAACGTGTTGCCGCACTTTGAAGAGTACCCTTTGTTATCAGGAAAAAAGAAAGATTACCTTGTTTTCAAGGAAATAGTAGAAAAAATGAATAAAAAACTTCACCATAGTAAAGAAGGTTTTTGTGATATTTACAATCTTGCTCTTTCGATGCACAAAAATGGTGCTTATAGAAAAAACTATAAATATTGTGCTGCGCACAATCCTTTGTTTGACACCCTGAAAGGGTGTACACAAACATCCCATAGGGATGTTTGGGATGATAAAAATATAAAACACACATCTGGCCCTACGGGCCGCCCTACGGGCCGCCCTACGGGCCGCCCTACGGGCCGCCCTACGGGCCGCCCTACGGGCCGCCCTACGGGCCGCCCTACGGGCCGCCCTACGGGCCGCCCTACGGGCCGCCCTACGGGCAAGAAGGGATACCCCTTCCAATTAAAACATTGTTTGAACGATCAATTTATTTCAGGCTTTATTCAAGGTGATGCCAGTTTTGGCTTTTCTTTTAGAATAAGAAGGGATACAACAAACCTTTTTTCTAATAAAGCTAAAATATCACCATTTTTCTCATTGGGACACTTTTCAGATTCAATAGACTTATTGGAAGGATTTCAAAGGTTTTTTCAGTGTGGAAAGATATTTAAAGTTTCTGATAACTATTATCGTTGGATGGTTTCTGACTATTCTTCATTGAAAAATAGTATACTTGATCATTTACTGACTTTTCCACTTTTAGATGTTAAAGGTAAACAATTTTTAGTATTTACAGAATGTTTACATATATTATCATCCAAAGAGATTTGTGAAAAACAAAAGGTGAAAAGAGTTGTGGAATGTGCTTATGATTTGAATATGGATGGTAAGCGTAGAAGGAGAACAAAAGAAGAGTACCTAAGAGCAATATATAGTTGAAGGTATAGTCTAACCTAGAGTGAAAATTCTAGAAAAATTGGAAAAGCCAATCGAACTCGGAGATAGCTGGTTTTCTACGAAATCTATTGAGGTAGAGCGTTATAATAAAAAAGAGGGGGTAGAGCACTCGATGGGCAAGGGTGGCCCAAAGCTTTACCGATCCCAAGGAAACTCCGAATACCTTTTTTTATATTATAGCAGACAGACTTTGGGCGCTAAGGTCCAAAGTCGAAAGGGAAAAAGCCCAGATCGTACGCTAAGGTCCTTTAACATTTACTTAGTGGGAAAGGATGTGATATAGCAATGACAACCAGGAGGTGGGCTTGGAAGCAGCCATCCTTTGAAGAAAGCGTAATAGCTCACTGGTCTAGCTAAATTGCACCGAAAATGTAACGGGGCTCAAGTAAATTACCGAAGCGACGACATATATTATAACTGTATAATCTATTCTAATCTTTTGTAACAAAAAGAATATATATTTTTATTATAACAATAATATATGGGTAGTAGAACGTTCTGTAAATTATCGAAGGTCTATCGATAGATAGACTGGAAATATCAGAAGTGAGAATGCTGACATGAGTAACGATAAATCTTGTGAAATTCAAGATCGCCGAAAGTTTGAGGTTTTCCACAGACCGTAGATCGGTGTGGACTTAATCGGCCCCTAAAAAAAGAGCGAAAGCTTTTATTGATGGGTAAGAAAGATATAATATTCTTTCTATCTTTGTAAGTGACGAAGTTTTCCAGAGAATTGTGTGATATTGTATCTTTCATGCTTTTTTTAGGAGACTTCCAGGAAAAAACATACAAAAAAAGACCGTACTTAAACCAACACAGGTAAACTAGTTTTCAACTAAGGCGATTGAGGAAACCATGTTGAAGGAACTCGGCAAAATGCCTCCGTAACTTCGGGAAAAGGAGGACCCTCCCTATATGGAGAGGGTGGCACAGAATAGGGGGTGGCGACTGTTTACTAAAAACACAGGACTCTGCAAAGTGGTAACACTAAGTATAGGGTCTGACGCCTGCCCGGTGCTGGAAACTTAAGGGGAGAGGTGAAACATCACGAAAGAGATGAAGAGCTTCAAACTAAAGGCCCAGTAAACGGCGGCCGTAACTCTAAACAAAAATATAAAGACCGTTGGAGTTATAAAATTTGGCTATATGCTGGAAACTCTCGAAAATGTTGGATCTCTGACCTGTCCCTGCCTTTTTCGAAGAAAAAGGATGAAAAGGTTAGGAGGGAGATCTCACAAACACTTCCACTACGACTTTTGCATCTTTTTTATAAACTTTTTATAAAAATACCGTTTTTTTCATCCTTTTTCATCGCTTTTTTTTAAAAAAAAAAAAAGGGCTGAAAAAGGCAGAAAAAAAAAGCGTGACAATGTGATTGAAGTAGAGACAATCAGCAGGAAAGACAATTTCTAATATATGAACACCAATAACATAAACCAGATAAACAGAGATATAGCTTTTTATATATCTCTTTTTTCCGAAATGGTGATATACGTTATCGTGCTTCTCAAAAAGGGGAAAAAAACAGTGGTAGTATCCCTATATTGAAAAAATAAACAATCTGTAACATTTTTTCAATATAGGGATACCAGTGTCATTATTAGATTTTGAATCCTCAGAGACTCTACGCCAAACAAGAAAGCTTTCTTTTTTTTCTTGATGATATAGTCCGAACTTTACGGAGACGTAAAGGGTTCACGTACGAACCACTTTCACTTTATAAATAATTTTCGAAGGTTTTCTTGTATCCCTTCCTGTCCCATCCTTTTTCATCCTTTTTCATCGCTTTTTTTTTTTTTTAAAAAAAAGGGCAGAAAAAGGCAGAAAAAGGCAGGGAAGGGATACCAGGTAAGTTTTCCTTCGGAAAACCTAAACTTTTCATCCTTTTTCATCCTTTTTCATCCTTTTTCATCCTTTTTCTGCCTTTTTCGAAGAAAAATGATGAAAAAGGCAGAAAAAGGCAGAAACAGGTTTAACAAAAATAGTATTTTTGTTAGGAAAACGTATCTTTTATTTTTCGTATCTTTTTTTGAAGAAAAATAAATGAACGATACAAAGAAAAAAATAAGTGACTGTTAACACACATATAATATAAAAACAATCATTTTTTTGTTTTTGTATTTGTAAATTGGACGGTCAACAACACAGTATCTTAGGGCCGTCATTAAAGATCACTGTATGCTGGAACACCCTGAAGGTTAGATGGACCTAGTAGGTAAGACTCAACTAATTATAGGGCAATCAGCAGGAAACTTTTCGTATCTTTTAAAAAAAAAAATGAAAAACAATAATATAAAAATTGTCTACCTTCCAGGAGAAACTCTTTCCCGTATCCCTTGTCAAGCGATAGAAAATCTCAAAAATGTTAACAATACAAAAAGACAGAAAAAGAAATCTTTTTCTTGGTACAAAACAGAAATTGCAAAGATTTTTGGAATAACAGAATGTGCCAAGAAAAATTATAAATCTGTGAAATACAAAACTTTTTACGGAGGATTTGTAGTTGGTGAAGGATCAATTAACGTTAGTGCAAAAAAGAGTAAAAATGCGCTTTTTGGTATTGTGATTGATCCTGAATTTTCTATTACCCAGCACGTTAATGGTTTTGCACTTTTGTTTGCTGCCCTTTCTTTATTTGAAACAGGAAGTATTCATTATAAGTCTGGCAGCAACGCAACCTTAGTTTATAGAATTGATAATAGAAGATCAGTACAGGAAAAAGTGATACCTTTTTGGGAAACTTATATACTTCCACATCAATCATATGAACAAAACCAAAGAATATTGTTTTTTAAAAGAATATGTATTTTTCTTGAACAAAAAAAACACAAAGATCTGCACTTTTTTACAAACCAAATGCTTCCTTTGTGGGACAAGTTGCGCAAACAAAAAGTTGAAGTAAATGAAAGTTTTTCAGATTTAGAGGCAGCAACAAATTTTGCTGTTAAAGAAAGCCGAAAAGGATCCTCAGAGACTACACGCGATCTTATTTAAAAAGAATTTGTATCTGTATTTATCGAAAAATAAAGAAAGATACAAAAAGAGAGGATCGACAATTTAAATAAAAGATATAGTCCAAACTTGCATAAGAGTGTAAGAATATAATGCCTAAGGTAAAATCGTTGCCTTACTTTCTAAGCGATTAGAAATATTTAACTTCACTATATGCGAAAAACTCCTAAAGGCCTAAGTACCTCTTATATATATAAAAGGTAACAATCTCTAGGTATTGATGGCCTCACATATGCTTTTTATTGGCGACGATAGAGCAAAAAAGCCACTAATGGACAATCCGCAGGAAATTCTGTTTTGTCTATAAATTTTTTTTACACAAAAAAGCACAGACAAAAGCCAGAAGATCCTCAGAGACTCTACGTGAAGGTACTACAAAAAATATAAAAATATAAAAATGCAACTCACAAACGAATGGATTTCTGGTTTTGTTGATGGTGAAGGATGTTTTAATGTTGAAAAAATCAAACCCTTCAATAATACACAAAAAAAGGTATTGGAAGGCACACAAGGGATGCATAGTGACTTACTACTACGCCATCGTTTCATAGTTAGTCAGGATAAAAGATCTGTAAACGTATTATATGGTTTAAAGCGAAAATGGAAGTGTGGAACTGTACAAAAAGCCGGAACTATGACGATGGCCTTTCAGGTAACTAAAAAGAGTCACTTAGAAAACATAATTATTCCTTTTTTCCAAAAATACGGATTGAAAACAACGAAACGTGAAAGTTTTCGTCTCTTTGAGGAAAGTCTGAAAAATATTAAGCAAAAACAATACACAGATACAGTAATGGAAATAGAAAGAGAAAAAGGTTGTCAAAAAAAAAAAACGGAGAAAGACAAAAAGATATATAGTTTCAGTGAAAATATATTCGCCTACAATTTTTCAGACAACTGGTTTCGTGGTTTTGTTGATGCGAAAGGTTGTTTCTCTGTATCACTTGTGAAAGATTATCCTAGACCCCAACTAATAATAGGCCTCCAATCCAAAGAAAAACAATTGTTGATTGAATTGCAAAAGTTTTTGAAATGCGGAACTCTGAACACTCTAAAAGACGGCACAGAGATTTTGCAAATATACAATTCTAAAGACTTTGAACGTTATATTTTTCCAAAATTACAAACAAAGGGTAGTGCGGTTTTGTTACAAAGTGGCAAACGTATATCTTATATGAGCTTTCGAAAGATTGTTCGCTTAATTTTTGAGAAAAAGCATCAAACTGTTCAAGGATTGGAAAAGATAAAAAAGTATAAAACTTATCTTGACAAACAAAATAGTCTACAGAATATCACAAAAACAGAAAATATGATCTTTATGATGACATCTAACACTCCCTGACAAGCATAGATGTCAGGAAGGGATACTCAATGTAAAGCGATGTTTCATCTATAAAGTTTGCCTATAATCATAATAAATTATACTGAGTAGTACAAGATATAGTCCGGTCTTTTTGGAAACAAAAAGGAGTACCTTTTCTTTCAAACTATACTATTATAATGGGTTTTTCTAAGCTGTTGTCCTAATCACAGATTGGGACAACAGCTTAAAAAACTGCCCCTTTTCATCGCTTTTTTTTTTTAAGGGCAGAAAAGGTTGTTGTTTTGTTGTTTGTTGTTTGAATCCTTTTGTTTGAATCCTTTTGTTTTACGGAGTAAAACAACAAACAACAAAACAAACTTTTTCAAACAAAAGAAAACTTACCGATACTATGTTTGATAAAAGGAAAATAACATAAACAAGCGAAATTCCTTGACACCTAATTAGTGCCCTGCATGAATGGCGTCACGACTGCCCCACTGTCTCCAACATGGACTCAGTGAAATTGAATTCTCCGTGAAGATGCGGAGTACCCAAAAAAAGACGGTAAGACCCTATGCACCTTTACTATAGCCTACCATTGAAAGAAGAAATATAATGTGTAGAATAGGTGGGAGTATCAATTATTATATAGTTGATACAACTTTGAAATACCACCCTTTGTATTTATTCTTTCTAAACCCTTCCAAAAAAGGGAACAGTGGTTGGTGGGTAGTTTGACTGGGGCGGTCATTTCCTAAAGAGTAACGGAAATGTGCGAAGGTAAGCTCAGCCTGGTCGGAAACCAGGTATAGAGCGCAATGGTATAAGCTTGCCTGACTGTGAGACTTACAAGTCGAACAGGGACGAAAGTCGGCCATAGTGACCCGGGAGCACCGTGTGGAAGGGCTCTCGATCAACGGATCAAAGGTACGCTAGGGATTAAATGTTAGTCCTACTTCTAGGTGACTAGAATACATAAATTGGGTGAATTGCAAGAAACCTAAGTCTGTATAAAAGATATGGCAATTTGCAGCGAAATCTACCGAATAGTATACGTTATTGTAGGTAGAAACGTTCAACGACTAGAAAGTGAGGATATATTTACCAATAATCTTTCCACGAGCGCCCAACAACTTTCAATGATTTATATTCTTTTGTTTTACTACGTAAAACAAAAGAATATAAATCAATGTTGAAAAAAATAAAAGAAAGTTGATGACATAGTCTGACCTTTAGAGAAATCTAAAGAAATAAAAGATAAAGAGCTTTTATAATAACAATGTGAACAGGCTGATGACTCCCAAGAGCTCATATCGACGGAGTCGTTTGGCACCTTGAATTACATCGGGGCCATAATTTTGGTAACAATCTTATGGGAATTTGGCTATATGCTGGAACATCCGAGTATCTTACAGGACTTTGTTTTTTAAAAACAAATGTAAAACTTTGTGAGTGCGGACAATCAGCAGGGAAGTTGGTAAAAAATATAAAGTGTCAACCCCTCAACGACTACACGCCAAATATGCTAAAATTTTTTAGCATAGTGATATAGTCTGATCTACACAGCGATGTTTAGGCAAATAACAGCAAAAATATTGTTATTTGCGTTAAATTTGTGAAAAAGGGGTAAGAAAATTCCTTTTTTTGTTATTTTATTCTTAAAAGACCACGACACAACTTTAATTAACATAATTGCGATGAATATTAACAAACGTCGAGTATAAAACGGGTGAATTGCCAAGAAACCCTCAATTCTGCGCACTAACAAAAAGAGTATAAAGGTTTTTATAGTATTATACATATTTGTTATAGATTGAGACAACTTGCAGCGAACTCTATTTTTACGCTATTTATTCTTTTTCCTTATGTTTGTCAGTCTGGCAAATGTAACAAATCTTTGATTGCTGTTGTTTTGTTGTTTTGTTGTTTGTTGTTTGAATCCTTTTGTTTGAATCCTAAAACAACAAAACAAACTTTTTCAAACAAACTTTTTCAAACAAAATAACGCAATCTTTGATAAAAAAGGACAAAATATTGAAATAGAAACGTTCAACGACTAGAAAGTGAGTAGTGTAAACAATAATCTTTCCACGAGCGCCCGTTAATTCGTTTTTATGTATGTATTACATTATGGCTAAGAAACAGATCTCTCATAAATCTAAAAGTATCAAAAATACCAAAAGTGTCAAAAATACCAAAGATGGATTTCATTTATATTTAGAGTATTAAAGAGAGTATAAGAGAAATCTGCAAAAATCTTTTATATATTTGCATTGAAACAAAACAACACATATCAATGAGATACAAATCTTTATTAGTAAAAAAGAATCATACAAAATAGCACGAGTTAAAGACATAGTCTGAGCTAATCTGTGAAGATTAGAAGTTTAGGATAAAGAGCCTAAATGATAACAATTCTGGTCGACTCATCATATCCTGGAGCTGCAGAAGGTTCCAAGGGTTCGGCTGTTCGCCGATTAAAATGGTACGTGAGTTGGGTTTAGTGCGTTGAGAAACAGTACGGATCCTATCTTTTTTGGGTGTATTATAAATTGAGAGAACCATTCCTTTGTACGAGAGGACCGGGAATGATAAACCTCTGGTTTACTAGTTGTCACAACAGTGGCATAGCTGGGTAGCTACGTTTAGATTAAATAACTGCTGAAAGCATCTAAAGCAGGAAATTATTTCTCAAAACAAGTTTCTATATTCGTGGAAGATTACCACGTGATAGGCGAGAGGTGTAAAAATAGCAATATTTGAGCTTACTCGTACTAAAACACTATAAATTTTTTTGTGTCTTTCTCTATATTTTATTGTTTTTCTATTTTTCAACGCTCACAATGTGCACTTCTTATAGGGGATAACAATTTATAGGGGATAACAATTATATAATATGAAAAGAACATATTGTTTTGACACTCTATGCTGTATTTTAAAAAAAGTGTATTCTAAAATTATTAACAAACTTGAATTACAACAAAAATTGAAACGCTTTTTAATTTTTGGCATTTTTAACAATTTTTTACTGCTTTTTTTATAATATCTTCTATATTTTAAAAAACTCTTTTTTTGTATCTCAAAATATATATTCGAGTGGTTTTTTTTTTGAGACGATATATTTGGAAATTGTTATACTTTTGTTTATTTCAACTTTATGTTCTTCATGGTTTTCCTTCGGAAAACAATTATATCCCGAAGGGATATCATGGTTTTTAAAGAAAAAAGGCTATGTTTTTCAACAAAAAATTTTTAACATCTTGAATATAATCCCAAGATTCGTTTTTTATTGTATCAAAACAGAGTATTTTCTAACCAAAAATCTTTTCGTAGGTCTTTTGTTAGCACAAAGTCTAATTTTCATTATATTTTTTTTATTTTTTATTGGTTGGGACAATTTTGTTTTTTTCAAAATTTTTATTATTTTTATAAAACATATTTTCCTCGTACCCTATCTGCTTTTTAGAAATCTATATGATGTTGGAGATTTTAAAAAAGAAGGCTTCGCGATAAAAAATATGAATAAGTATGAAAAAATTTTACAATTAACGCAAAAAGGAGATATCACGTTTAACAGAAATTTTCTAATCATATCAATATTTTGTGTTATTTCTCTGTTTTACAAGATTTGCAAAATCTATTTGTGTATAGTAATATTTTGTAAAAAAATCTGTATTATTTTACAAAAAATAAAAAAAAAAGATAAAAAAAAAACATGTGTCCCTTCTTTTAAAAACTTTTTTACAATTAATAGACTTTTACCTCTTGTAACAAGGGTCGTTATATATTTTAGCAGACCCTTACAAGCTTTGTTCTTGTCATCAATAACAATTTTGACCCTTTTTTCTCACAGTAGGTTGTCAAATTTTGTTTTTTTTTTTATACTTCTCTCCATCATGTTTGTATTTCTTGTATATCTTTTCTGTATTTTTACTTGTTCGAGATATATGAAAAATCTAAAAGGTGAAGGATTATTAAACGCTTTGGTTACAACTCTTTCTGTCTTAACGAAAACAGAAGTTACCATTTTAACAGGGGCTATCGCGGTTGAGGTTGTCGTACAAGAGTTAATTATAAATGACGTGCAAGACTCGATGGCGCCTCTTGTTGTACCGATACTAACTAAGGAGCAGTTAGTGGCCCAAGTTGCGGCTGCAGGTATAAAAACGGTGGCTAGGACTCTTTCTGTATTGACAAAAACGGAAGTTACCGCTCTAGCGGGTGCGTCTGCACTTGCAGTTGTTGGGGAGGAGGTAACTGTGAATAATCTTAGAAACTCAACAGCGTCTAATGAAGAAAAATTTCATAATGACGCCGGACGAGCCTTTAAAGCCGCTGGAAGACCAGAAAGTGCAGAACATGAGTTTCTACATGCCGGCTGGGCTCAAAGACTAAATGAAGCCCGCACGAAAGGAGGTTTCATTGTGTCAAGTTGTGGATCAGCCTATAGTACTAAGGAGTACGATCAGCTTGAGACACAAAGTAAAGTAGAATTAGCCGCTAGCCGTAGTAATGCAGAAGAAGAGACACATTATTGGCGTCAACGAGAAAGAGATGAACGTGATAGGCGCGATAGGCAAGAAGACTGGGACTCTAAAAGTACTGTTGCGAAAGTTCACGATCACATAGAGAGAGCTGCAAGTACCGTTGAAAATATACCTGTTTTTTTCACGAGAAAAAAAAGGGTAGGGCGCTTCTATCTACAGCAGCTTTGGCTCTTAAAGAAAAATTGGAATACATTTGCAGTAAAAGTGTTGCATACGACGGGTGGGAGTATGGATTTATGAGATCGGTTACCCCTGTAACGGCTATTGCAAACACAACTGGAAGCACCCCAGAATTTTGCTTTAAAACAGAGGGCGAGGAAATTGTGGTTGAAGGCTTTTCGGGTTATATGAAGTCTCATCCTAGTCTTGTTAACAGGAACAACACGGATGATTCTACTCAATATGAGCAGGAAAACAAAAAACCTGAAGAAAAGGAAAACCCAAAACCTGAAGAAACGGTACTATCTCTTGCACCCGCTATATCAGGTGAAAAAGAATCCCCATTACGTAGGGCATCTTTGCTTACACCTGATAATTTAGTAGAATTAGGTCACCTCTTGGAGGAAATGAATAAAATAACAAAAAACTAATCTTAAAAAAGATTTTTTCTATATTTTTTTTAATTTCCCCTTTTCTTTCAAAAAAAAAAAACAAATAAAGCTTCATTATGAAAAAAATATCAAAAAATACTTTATTTTTTTACGGGGAAAAGCTTTTTAACCTTGTAAAGGCTTTTGGGTTCTACGCTATAAAGCTTCAAATCTTATCAGTATCTTACTTTAGTCAAACAAAATATTATGTTTTCTACGTATTGTTTGTCATTCTAGCCTTCTTCCCTGCTGCGGAAAACAGCCGTTCCAGTTTGTTTTGTAAATCTCTTGTACTTTTTTTGATAATTTCGAGCTTGTTTCTGTTTGTTTTTTTAAATCTGCCTTTTACAAGCAGAATATGTGAAAATTTAATAGGAAAGGCTTTCATTGATAGGTCTCTTCCTGGACATTTAAAAGGTTTGATACCTTTTTTTATATTTTTACTAACTTTCAGTACGCTCGGTCTCATAGAAACTTTCTCCATTAATTTAAGGGTCAATGAGTATGTAGAAATTTGTGAAACTATAAACAACGATTTACAGAGTTTTCGAGAAGTTCCTTTAACAATTCCAAATATGGTAGAATTTGAAAAAATCTTAATTGAGATCACTGAGACACCCGAAGAGATCCCTTCTACTGGGGTGCTCACTGATATATCTAGATGGCTTATAAAAAAATTTTCTTTAGTTTAAGTCAAATATTCTTCATATGTGTAAAGAAAATATAACCTTTTCATCCTTTTTCATCCTTTTTCATCCTTTTTCATCCTTTTTCATCCTTTTTCATCCTTTTTCATCCTTTTTCATCCTTTTTCATCCTTTTTCTTCGAAAAAGGCAGAAAAAGGCAGAAAAAGGCAGAAAAAGGCAGAAAAAGGCAGAAAAAGGCAGAAAAAGGCAGAAAAAGGCAGGGACAGGTTAGAAGGGAGATATATTTCTTTACAAAATAAAAATAAAGCCTTTCCCAATCTTTGGTGTCTTAACCTGTCCCTTCGGAAAGGTTGTTGTTTTACTGCGTAAAACAAAAGAAAACACCCCCCTTTTCTAAAACAAAAATACTATTTGAAACAAAAAAAGCGAACCTTTTTTTGTCAGGCTTTTTTTGTTGTGTCCCTTCAAATACCATTTTTGTTAGGAAAACAATTATCTCCCTTCATCCCTTTTCATCCTTTTTCATCCTTTTTCATCCTTTTTCTTCGAAAAAGGCAGAAAAAGGCAGGAAAACAACTTTAATAATCATCGTATACCTCTTTTTATTAGCAAAAAAGATCTCACTATTTAAAGATAAAAGATAAAAAAAAGTTGTTCAAAAAATACAGATGATGATAAAAAATATAAAATTCATTTTTATCATCTTACATTTTCTATAGACCTTCTATCCCTTTTTGAATTATTTCTCTTATTTTTTCATAATATACCAAAGAATCTGTAACAAATAAGGGCTTTATATTCCTTTCTTTATCAAAAAGGATTACTTTTAAAAAAACCATTTATTTGCTTTTTTTTGAATTCTTTATTTTATAAACACAAAAAATAGAAAACAAAGGCATAATATATATGTAATATGCCATCATACCTTTATCCTGGCAAAAACTCTAAACGAAAGAATCTAAATTAAAAAAACGAACACTCTATTATAAAAGGGGCTTACCATTTATACAAAAATAGAAAGATACTCTATAGTATGTTTTTTTCGTAATTATTTTATTTTTTCTCTATCAAAAGAGCAACAATAATAACTTGTTGTATACCTTGTCTAGAGGCAGATTTGAACTGCCGACACGAGGATTTTCAGTCCTCTGCTCTAACCAACTGAGCTACCTAGACAATTAGATTGCAGGGACAGATTATGAAATAACTTATAGACCAATACTTTTTTTGAATATTTAAATTCTTTTGTTTTATGAAAAGGAAGGTTGACAAAAAAAGCGAACCTTTTTTTGTAAAGCATTTTTTGAAGGAAGGTTTTTCAAAGGTTTTCCGAAGGAAAACTTGTGTCCCTTCCTGTCCTTTCTGTCCGTACGGACAGAAAGGGACAGGTTAGAAAACTTACCTGGTATCCCTTCCCTGCCCTTTTTTTAAAAAAAAAAAAAAGCGATGGGACAGGTTAGAAAACCATGGTTCGATCCAAAGGATCCAACAATTGTTCGATCCGGAGGATCCAACCATGCGTCTAAAGCGGTTTATTACATATGAAAAGAATTTAGAAAAAGGTACGACCCTTTTTCTTTAATAATGACCATACCTTTATAGTCATTATTAAAGTTTAACTTTTTCTAAATGGGTTTCCAATCATAGCCAAGGTTTCTATGAAAAAATTTGAATATTCAGTTAATGCCCCAAAAGAAGGTTCCTTTAAACTTTGTAAAATATAGCGAATGCTTTCTTCCATTTCTTTATCATACCTAGAAGTTTGTGTTGAAGAGTTAATACTCCACTCTCTTTTTGCCAGTTCTACTAGAAGAGAATCAAAGTATTCTTTGGTTAACATATATTGTTCCAATCTCACAACAAGAGAATATATTTCAATAATGGAGAGTAATCCAAGAGTGATTTCAAGCAAAATAAAAGCAAAAAAAGCAAAACGGGCAGTTGGTATATATTTATAAAAAAACGTTTTTCCTATAAAAAATGATATTTTTTTTTAATGAAGGGTATGCACAAACAAACAAATAAAAAAAAAGAGAAGTTTGTTGTTAAATTAACAATAAAACCACAAAACGCACTTATAAGACTTTGTTTAATGCTGCAGTGCAGTCCTAAGACAGCAAAAAAAACAAAGAGCAGATAATATTTTGTGAAAGCAAAGGAATGAAGTAACAGTATTGCTTTTCTAAATAAAAAGCAAAAAAAAACTCTACAAAAGAGCTTTATTGAATTCCAAAAATCAAATAAATTCATAAAAAAGTTATATAATTCTTTATTCCTATATTATGCAAAGAAAGAGTGAATATGCGATTTTTTTGTATACGTTTTTCATGGTTCGATCCTTTGGATCCAACAATTATATCCCTTCTAACCTTTTCATCCTTTTTCATCCTTTTTCATCGCTTTTTTTTTTTTTTAAAAAAAAAAAGGGCAGAAAAAGGCAGAAAAAGGCAGGGACAGGTCAGATATCATGGTTCGATCCTTTGGATCCAACAATTATCTCTGACAAAAACGTAGAAAAGGGATTCAGGGAGATCACGGAATATATACAAAAAAACAACCTTTTTTCTATACTTTTATAAATATTGATGTGCGGCTGCAGGACTTGAACCTGCAATCTTCAGATTATGAGCCTGACGAGATAACCAATTTCTCTAAACCGCGGTAGAGTCAATCCAACCGCAGGTTCCCCTACGGTTACCTTGTTACGACTTCACTCCGGTTACCAAACAGATCATGGTAAACTCACTATCAAAACCAAATATAGGTTTTATAGATTTTATACAAAAAAATCTTTCCACCAAATTTAATAATGAAGTGAAGAATCCTTCCAATCCACTCGACTTCCAGAGTGTGACGGGCGGTGAGTACAAGGCTCAGGTACAGATTCACCGTGGCGTGCTGATCCACGATTACTAGTGATTCCATCTTCATGTTCTCGAATTGCAGAGAACAATCTGAACTGAGGTAATTTTTAAGGATTCGCTCCGATTCGCACCATTGCTTCCCTTTGTAATTACCATTGTAACACGTGTGTAGCCCAGCCCATAAGGGTCATGACGACTTGACGTTATCCTTCCCTTCCTCCAGTATATAACCGGCAGTATGAAAAGAGTGGTTAAAGAGTTGTTCTTTACTACCAACATTTCAAAAGGGTTGCGCTCGTTAAAGGACTTAACCAAACATCTCCAATGTTTACAGTAACCAGGTATCTCTGCCCTTTTTTTTTAAAAAAAAAAAAGCGAATAGAAGGTTGTTGTTTTACTACGTAAAACAAAACAAAAAGGATCATTTTGTATTATAGAAAATACAATTTTGTATTCTTTTACAAAATCTCCAACCTGGTATCCTAATCTGGTATCCCTTCCCTGTCAAAAAATAGTCCTTTTTTTTTTAAGCGATGAAAAGGGAAGGAACAGGTTATAAAAAGGATCCATTTATGATTACTGCAATAACCCCTATATTACTATAAGGAATAGACTATACCTTCATCTTGTTACTATCTTTTTCAAAATAGTGTTACAAGAGCCAACGTGTTATACCGGCATATTCAATTTTTATATTCAATAAGATCCGATATCTTGCCTTTTTTTGTAAAAAAAATAACAAAGTCGTTACGGGGTCAAATATTACAGTATTATGTTTAGATAATGAAAGAAAGTTATATATATATAAAGTCTATAAGAATATAATATATGAAGATAGCACACAAAAAAATGTTCGTTTATAATACCTTTTTTTTGGTGGATTTTTGTATTTTTTTAATACAAAAAGGGATAGATCTTTCTTTTATTATTTTTGTTGTTTTACTACGTAAAACAAAAGAATACATTATCTATCGACTTCCCACGGTATTGCCCTTGCTTATTTTGATATATCTGTAAATCAATGCCTTTACACAAGGGTTCCACCGTTATGAGTTGGATTTTACTAGAGGATCACTCCTCTAGGTCGCGATTATTTTTTTATATATTGGTTTCACGACACGAGCTGACGACAGCCATGCAACGCCTGTAAACTGTATAATTATCCGATAAAAGATGTATTCAAGCTTATGTCAAGGGCTGGTAAGGTTTTGCGCGTTGTGTCGAATTAAACCACATGTTCCACCACTTGTGTGAGCCCCCGTCTATTCCTTTGAGTTTTAACCTTGCGGTCGTACTCCTCAGGCGGAGAATTTAACGCGTTAGCTAGAACCCCTAAAACGAACTGCTGAACGATGATTTTTTCTCACATCAATCGGCAGTGCTCTAAGAGTGAATTCTCATAGTTGACGGCATGGACTACAGGGGTATCTAATCCCCTTTGATCCCCATGCTTTCGCACCTCAACGTCAGTTAAGCAGTAGAAAGTTGCCTACGCTTTGGGCGTTCCTCCTGATATCATAAAATTTAACCTTTCCTCCAGGAATTCCACTTTCCTCTAACTTACTCTAGTTTTTTAGTTTGGCGGGAAACACCATGGTTGAGCCTTGGTCTTTTTCCCGAGTACAGAAATATTTCCATAATCCTTTCTTTTTTATCCTTAGAGAACAAAAAAGATATAATGTCCACTTAAAAAACCGTCTACGTGCTCTTTACGCCCAATCATTTCGAATAACGCTCGCCCCCCCCGTATTACCGCGGCTGCTGGCACGGAGTTGGCCGGGACTATTCATTTCATCAATGTCATAATCTACAATGAAACTATGAATTTTACAACCAATTGAGCCTTCTTCATTCATGCGATATAGCTGGATCAGGCTTTCGCCCATTGTCCAAAATTCCTCACTGCTGCCGCTCGAAAGCGTCTGGGCCGTGTCTCAGTCCCAGTGTGGCTGATCATCCTCTCAGAACAGCTAAGGATCATCGGCTTGGATAAGCTTTTACCTTACCAACTACCTAATCCTACGCGAGCTCATCTTACAACGGTTCTTTGCCTTTTTTTTTATTCAAAATATCCGGGATTCACTCATATATAAAGATTTTCGCCTCTATATAGATATTTATACCGGGCTGTAAGGTAGATGTCTCACGCGTTACTCACCCGTCTGCCACTCATACTCTAAAGTATGCGTTCGACTTGCATGTGTTAGGCCTATCGCTAGCGTTCATTCGGAGCCAGGATCAAACTCTTGTTTGTTTTTCTTATTTTTGTATAATACGTTTAGTAAGATAATGATTTGCCTGTAAGAAGAACACAGAAGCTTTACACTTTTTAAAGGGATACAAAGATTGTTTTTACAATTTGTAGTATCCTTTTCTCTACAAAAAGAACACAAAATAACCACAAATTTTATTACATAAAAATACGTGTCCTAACCTGTCCCGAAGTCCCTTTCTGTCCTTTCTGTCCGTAGTTTTTAAAGGACAGAAAGGACAGGTAAGTTTTCCTTCGGAAAACCTTTCTGTCCTTTAAAAACCACGGACAGAAAAGACAGGTTAGAAAACTTACCTGGTATCCTAACCTGTCCGTAGGGACAGAAAGGGACTTTGGGACAGGAAGGTTTTCCGAAGGAAAACTTACCTGTCCGTAGGGACAGAAAGGGACTTCGGGACAGGTTAGGACACAAGTTTTCTAACCTGTCCCATCCTTTTTCTTCGAAAAAGGCAGGGAAGGGGTACCAGGTAAGTTTTCCTCTGGAAAACCTTCGGAAAACCTTTCTTTTCTTTGGGAAGGGATACCGGGTTAGAAAACTTGTGTCCTTTCCTGTCCGTAGGGACAGAAAGGGACACCGTGATATCTGACCTGTCCCTGCCTTTTTCTGCCTTTTTCTGCCCTTTTTTTTTTTTAAAAAAAAAAAAGCGATGAAAAAGGATGAAAAAGGATGAAAAGGGATTTAGGTATATGGTAGTTTCTATAATGTAAATGTGCCGTCCGATAACATTGTGTGCACATGTTACATAGTATTATAGAAAGTGGAGTGCTTTAGATTTATTTCCACTTGTACTCCCGGAAAGATACCATTTTTTAATAAAAAGAGAAAAACAGAAAAATGACTATATTCACGGAAGTCTAAAAAAATCGACTTTCTATAACGCGTCCATTCAAATTGTTCCCTGGATTTTTTATCGATATGAGGGGATCTCAAAACAGTAAACTTTTTTTTTAAAGTTGGCAGACTTACTACTTTTTCATAGTATTCACCATTCTTCTGTTCTTCCAGCTTTTTTAAATAATTATTTATTTGTAAGATTTTGGTTATAGAAGTTTCAATATGGAGATTATCAAAAGATTTAAAAGATATGTGTACTATATAGTTCATAAATAATAGTTTTTTTTAAGATTGTTAAAAAATTCACCTTCGGTGTCACTTTCGGTGTCACCTTCGGTGTCACCTTCGGTGTGGAGATTGATCCTTTTTATATGTTTTACAATTAAAGCTTTTTTATATTTCTTTTTTTTGCTGTTGTTTTGTTATTTGAATCCTTTTGTTTGAATCCTTTTGTTTTACGGAGTAAAACAACAAACAACAAAACGAAAGGATTCAAACAAAAGGATTCAAAGAAAAGCTTAGAAAGTATAAAAGAGTATACCTTGCTCCAAACTTTGTAGTGTTTATCCTAACCTGTCCCAAAGTCCCGTACTTTTCCTCAAACAAAAATACTATTTGAAACAAAAAAAGCCTGACTTGTTGTCTGGCCCTACGGGCAGGCCCTTCCTTCAAAAAATGTTTGACAAAAAAAAATCTTTTTTGAAACAAAAAATGCAAACCTGTTGTCTGGCCCTACGGGCAGGCTCTTACTTCCTGTCCATGGTTGACAAAAAAAGCGAACCTTTTTTTGTTTGCATTTTTTGTTTCAAAAAGCTTTTTTTTCAGTCCCTTCCTGGTATCCCTTCCCTACGGGCCAGACAACAGGTTAGGTTTTCCGAAGGAAAACTTACCTGGTATCCCTTCCCTGCCTTTTTCTGCCTTTTTCTGCCTTTTTCTGCCTTTTTCTGCCTTTTTCGAAGAAAAAGGATGAAAAAGGATGAAAAAGGATGAAAAAGGATGAAAAAGGATGAAAAAGGATGAAAAAGGATGGGATAGGAAGGGATACAAGAAAACCTTCCCTGTATCCCTTATTTGTATAATTTTTATTTATATTTTCTTAGTAATGTTGGTATCCCTTCAAAAATAGATACCCCCAGTCGGACTCGAACCGACACACCGTTAAGCGGTAGATCCTAAATCTACTACGTCTACCAATTCCGCCACGGGGGCATAATAGATAAGGTTTTCTTGTATCCATCCCCTATAATATTTTTGAAGGGATACATCAAAAAAGGGGCGGTTTTCTTGTATCCCCTCTCCAAGAAAAGGGATGGATAGATAAGAAAAGACTTTAATACGATGTTTTGTTTCAAAAAACAAAACATGTTGTTTGTTGTTTTGTTGTTTTACGTAATAAAACAAAAGGATTCAAACAAAAGGATTCAAACAAAAGTATTCAAACAACAGCAATCACGAATACTGTACCTAAACAAAATATTTGGGCGGAAAAAATACACCAAAGGAATGAAAGGATTGAAGGATTGGAGTGAGAGAGTTTAACAACCTTTTGTAAGGCTTAACAGTTTTGTAAGCTGTTAAAGCGGTATATACTTTTTATTATATAAATTTTTTGTATAATCTAAAAAATCCTTTAGTGAAGATTTATAGCATCGTTCAAATAGATACATGTTAGAATAGTAAACACATAGGCTTGTAAACAAGCAACACCAATCTCAAGTCCTATTAAAGCAAAAACTACACCGAAAGGTACCACTGAAGCTACTGCTAAAAGACCACCAACGGAAAGCATAGTCCAGGCAAAACCACTCAATATCTTAACTAGGGTATGGCCAGCCATCATATTTGCAAATAAACGTACACCTAGACTTACAGCACGAAAGCAATAAGAAATTAATTCTAAAACTACAAGCAATGGAGCTAAAGCCAAGGGTGCGCCTTTGGGAAGTAGAAAACTGAAAAAATGAAGTCCGTGAATTTGAAAACCCACTATAGTAACACCTATGAATAATGAAACAGATAATCCAAAAGTAACAGCTAAGTGACTAGTGGCTGTGAAGCTGTAAGGAATCATCCCTATTAAATTTGTAAAAAGTAAAAAAACAAATGTTGTAAATATTAATGGAAAGTATTTTCGTCCTTTTCCTCCTATTTGTTCTTCAACTAAACTCACTACAAATTCATAAATCATTTCCACTAATGATTGCCAACGAGAAGGTACAACAAAGCCGCCATTTTGTGTAACTAAGAAAAATAAAAAAAATACTAAAGCCGTAGTCAATAAAAGAAATAAAGAAGAATTCGTAAAAGAAAGGTATACATTACCTATGTGTAAGGGTATTAATGATATTATAGAAAATTGTTCTAAAGGTGATAATAACATAAGTTTTTTTATAATTATTTGTAGAAAAGGATACGACAAAGATTTTCCAAATATACCCTTGTACCCCTTGTATATATTCTGTCCTTCAAAAATAGTAGTAGAAAAGATACACTTTGCCTTTTTCTGCCCTTTTTTTTAAAAAAAAAGCGATGAAAAAGGATGAAAAGATACGTACTTCTGCCTTTTTTTTTTTTAAAGTGATGAAAAGGGGCAGTTTTCTTGTATCCCTTCCTGGTATCCCTTCCCTGTCAAAAAATAGCCCTTTTTTTTAAAGTAAAGAAAAAGGATGGACGGTACCAACACTTTACAGAGTAAATATTAATCTTTTCAGAGTAGCAGGATTTGAACCTGCGACTTTCTGTTGGGATAGGTAGGATCTTTCAATCTTTCCCCCCCTCAGAACCGTACGTGCAACTTTCATCGCATACGGCTCAAGCAGTTTGTAAAATATAAATCTTAAGGGATATAAAGAAGAAAGACGTCGTATCTGGCCCTACGGGCAGGAAGGTATACCCCTTCCCTTATTCAAAAAGTACTCCCGGAGGGAGATGAACCGTTATACATTATCAGTATATTTTACCGCTATAAGCTTCTATTTCTTTTTTGTTTATAATATCCTTTTTTTGTATCTATTTGAGTGTATAATATATTATAAAAAACACCTTTTTTGTATCCTTTCAAAAGTACAGACAAAAAAACAATAAACAAAAAAACACAATAGAGAAACGATATATTTATAAAACGATACTATATAATTTGTAAATCTTTTATCCCTTATCTTATACACAAACCACCCATCCTCAAGTGGGCCACCTTTTAGTGTAAGTATTTCGGAAAGTTCCGAATTTCTCTATCTCTCTAATTAGAAGAGAGCCTTTGCTTTTTGAGTTGTCCCTTACCCTCACCTTATTACAAAGCGTTGTCGCTATGGTACCATCTTTTGTTTTTCAAAGAAAAAGAAGAAAAGAAACAAAAAAGTATATAGTGTTATTCTTGTATTTCTTCCTTTTTTGATGTATCCATCCTAACCTGTCCCTGCCTTTTTCTGCCTTTTTCTGCCCTTTTTTTTTTTTTAAAAAAAAAAAAGCGATGAAAAAGGCAGAAAAACGAAAGAGACAGGGGATATTTGGAAAACCTTCTTTAGAAGAGATGGAAGTGTAAGGGCTTACCATGTCCCACGTGATGAACTATTACATGTATTCCTTAGAATCAATCTATACTACGATGGAAATTTATTGAACCTTCGATGATAACAGGGAACGATATATCACCCTTTCCATAACACACAAAAATAGTATTCCTGAGAAGGAGTACATAGTGTGTTTTCTAAGATATTATAAATACAAAAACATTTTGTATAAAATCTTAGAATCTGTTTAACGTAGCCTCAAACAATTGTTCACTATTGTTATTCATAGAATGCATGGCAAAGAAGGGAAAACACTTTTGCACCAACTTTGTCTTACCCTAACGTCCAGGCTTCACACCTTGCAATTACTCGAAACGCATGCTGGGGTAGGCTAGAGTGGAGGCTTCACTCTTTAGAAAATATTCTAAATTTCATCACGCGATTTTCATGTCGCACGTTCCCAAAACAGATACGCTACCAAACTGCGCTATACTCTGAGTATTATATCTTTATCCTTTTCTTTAAAGCGGATAGAGGGAATCGAACCCTCATCTTCTGCTTGGAAGGCAGATAATTTGCCATTAGTCCATATCCGCGATGTTTTTTTTGTAGTGAAAGAAGGGATACAAGTGAAAGAAGGGATACAAGGGATACGGAGAATATATTTTTTGTATACTCTATGTGCCTTTTTTGAAAAGTATATAAATACGTATATATTTTTCCATTATTCTTTACAGAAAAGAAAGGCGAATAACGGGAATTGAACCCATCTTTCCAGAGTCACAGTCCGGCACTTTAACCATCTAAGCTATATCCGCCATTATAAACAAAAAAATATAAAAACTAAGTATGATAAAAATATACCAAAGGAGGGAGAATCTGAGTGTTATCCTTGTATTTCTTCCTTTTTTTATGTATATATTCCTTTTATTCACTTTTTTAAAAAAGTTTTCTAACCTGGTATCCCTTCCCTGCCTTTTTCTGCCTTTTTCTGCCTTTTTCAGCCTTTTTCTGCCTTTTTCTGCCTTTTTCGAAGAAAAAGGATGAAAAAGGATGAAAAGGAAGGGACACCAGTTTTCTAACCTGTCCCAAAGTCCCTTTCTGTCCGTACTTTTTAAAGGACAGGTAAGTTTTCCTTTGGAAAACCTTAAACCTGTTGTCCCTTCCTGTCCATGGTTCGATCCGGAGGATCGAACAATTGTTCGATCCTCCGGATCGAACCATGGTTGACAAAAAAAAGATTTTTTTGAAACAAAAAATGCAAACAAAAAAAAATCTTTTTTTTGTCAACCATTTTTTTCAGTCCCTTCCTGGTATCCCTTCCCTACGGGCCAGACAACAGGTTTCCATTTTTTGTTTCAAAAAGGTTCGCTTTTTTTGTAAAGCTTTTTTTGAAGGATATTCCTGGTATCCCTTCCCTACGGGCCAGACAACAGGTTTACTTTTTTTGAAGGGACAACAACCTCCCCTCAAATACTATTAGAACTTCTTTTAAAGTTTATCTATTTGTTTTATCCCCTACGGGAATTGAACCCGTGTTTCCGCCGTGAAAAGGCGATGTCCTAACCACTAGACGAAAGGGACATTTCTCATAATCTGAGTGTTATCCTTGTATACTTTCAAAGACTGATGTATCCGTCCCTTTTCATATCTTTTCATCGCTTTTTTTTTTTTTTAAAAAAAAAAGGGCAGAAAAGGGATTGACACCAAAGTGTCACAAAAAGGAAAGGATACAAGAAAACTTGGTATTCCTTATACCTTCTATCCCCTTTCTATTCCTTCTTTTTCTCTATCAAAACAACAATAAATAATATATAATCTTTATGAATAGAAAATCTACACTTTTTTCCAAAACTCCATCTCAATATAGAATACAGAGTTATTACCGTGAAATAATTTCGCAAGACCTTATATATAAACAAAATATTCACAACATAATGCAATTACCTTCTATTGAAAAAATGGTAATTAACAGCACTTCTAAATCTTTTATAGAGGACAGGAAAAATATAACTCCAACTCTTCTCGGTTTAGAAATGATTTGTGGGCAAAAACTAAAAATTAGTGTAGCAGAAAAATCCATTGCTGGTTTCAAAATTAGACAAGGTCAAACCATTGGATGTAAAGTAACGCTTCGCAAAGACTCTATATATAGTTTTCTTGACAAATTAACGTTGGTGATTTTACCACGTTTTAATAATTTTACGGCTTTGACTTTAGAAAGTTTTGACAAACAAGCAAATTATACTATAGGGTTGAATGATTTATTGTTATTTCCAGAATTAGAAACCCAATTTGAGCTATTCGAAAACTTGAAAGGTATTGATATTTCATTTGTTATGCGTAAAAAAAATAAATATGAAAATTTACTATTACTTACAGCCTTACAAATACCTGTACAGAATTAGAAAAACAATATTATTTCTTATAATTATCAAAAATTATAAGAAATAATATAGAGAAACGATATTATAAAAATTCCTAACAAAAATACCATTTGAAACAAAAAAAGCCTGACTTGTTGTCTGGCCCGTAGGGCCAGACAACAGGTTTCCATTTTTTGTTTCAAAAAGGTTCGCTTTTTTTGTAAAGCTTTTTTTGAAGGATATTCCTGGTATCCCTTCCCTACGGGCCAGACAACAGGTTTAAGGTTTTCCAAAGCAAAACTGGTATCCCTTCCTGTCCCTGCCTTTTTCTGCCTTTTTCTGCCCTTTTTTTTAAAAAAAAGCGATGAAAAAGGATGAAAAAGGATGAAAAGGTTAGAAAACTTACCTGGTATCCCTTCCTTGCCCTTTTTTTTTTTTTTTAAAAAAAGCGATGGGACAGGTTAGAAAACAATTATTGCGCTACTGTTGTTTTACTACGTAAAACAATAGCAATCAATGATTTGCCGAAGGCAAATAAGGGCTTTGCCTTCTTTTGTTTGAATTCTTTTGTTTGAATCCTTTTGTTTTACGGATTCAAACAACAAACAACAAAACAACACAAATCAATGAAGAGATTTCAGGAAAGCCCTTATTGCTATTGTTTTATACCGTTTTTTTACAATTCTTTTTGTTTTACATTCTGGTGAAATTCCAATAAATTACATAAAAGAACCAAAGGAGTTGTAATAACGGGGAAGTGCAGAAAATATTGAATATTAGACAGTAAAGTTGGATATACAAATTTATGTACCTTCAACAAGTAATCCAGATCTAAGTGATTGATTGTTTGTTCTTGGTAAATACCACCCACGAAAATGAGCTTTTTATGCTTTTTTGTAAGATCAAAAACTTGATTACACTTTTCAAGAGAAGTTATTCCCATCAAAAAAGTAGGGCCTTGGAAGAGAGTGGACAATTTTTGCATCCCTTGTGTTGTGTCGCTCCCTTTAAATTCTTCTTTTTTTTTAGAACCTATATAAGTAGATTCTTTTTTATCTTTTGTAAAGTATTGTTTACTTTTTTTTATAACTGTGTTGGCGATTTGATTTTTAACTACTAGAGTGCTTACTTTTTCTATCTTGGCTAATTCACTTTTTATTATTCGCCATTCTTCTATACTTATATGATTGTAGTTGAAGAAAAGGACCAAGAGGTTAACTTCTAAAAAGTTATGTATATTATGAGAAATTATTTTGTTTTTTAAGGCAGACATGTTTGTGTTTTTGTTGTTTTTTAAAATTGTTTTAGTAATATAGAAAAATGAGAAAATATTGGATATCAATTATTGCTATTGTTTCCATTTTTGAAGAAACACAAAAAGTGTATCTTTTCAAAAAATATTTTTTTTGAAAAGATACAAGGTTTTACGTATTCAAACAATAGAATATAAATCAATGATTCTTTTTCGGCAAAGCCCTTATTGCTGTTGTTTTGTTGTTTGTTGTTTGAATCCGTAAAACAAAAGGATTCAAACAAACTTTTTCAAACAAAAGCAGCGCAATCAATGATTGCTGTTGTTTTACGTAGTAAAACAAAATAGCGCAATAAGGGCTTGCTGTTGTTTTGTTGTTTGTTGTTTTACTCCGTAAAACAAAAGGATTCAAACAAAAGAATTCAAACAAAAGAATATAAATCAATGATTGCGCATAGCGCAATATTTATTGCGCTACGCGCAATCAATGATTCGATCCTTTGGATCCAATATTTATTTGCCTCCTTTTGTTTTACGGAGTAAAACAACACAAATCAATGATTGGGGTACTGTTGTTTTACGTAGTAAAACAATAGCAATATTTATTTGCCTCCTTTTGTTTTACGGAGTAAAACAACACAAATCAATGAAAAGATACCCAAATAAACTAAATAATGCGAAAATACTTTTGTTTTTATTACCAAGAGAAAAGAAACGAAAACACATTTAGTGTGTTTATATGAATTTCTGCTTCTATATAATTATTTGCGTTTCTTTCTGCTGCTTTTATGAATTGGTTTTCTTCGGGTTGCTGCAAATTCGCCAAATTTATGACCTACCATATCCTCGGATATTTTAACTGATATGAAAATTTTTCCATTGTAAATAAAAAATCGATCATCAATATTTTTCGGTAAAATTGTAGAGCGGCGGGACCATATCTTTTGCGGAATATTTGCTTTTTTTTTATGTAAAAGTTCTGAAAAAGGTCCTTTCCAAATAGATCTTGTCATTTATTTTTATTTGTTTATTTATTTTATTTTTATGATATATTTTTTTTGTTTATCATTTTTGGTATCCCTTTGATCGCTTTTTTTTTTTTAAAAAAAGGGACAGGGAAGGTTTTCTAATCTTTTCATCCTTTTTCATCCTTTTTCATCCTTTTTCATCCTTTTTCATCCTTTTTCTTCGAAAAAGGCAGAAAAAGGCAGAAAAGGACAGGAAGGGATACCAGTTTTGCTTTGGAAAACCTTAAACCTGTTGTCTGGCCCGTAGGGAAGGGATACCAGGAATATCCTTCAAAAAAAGCTTTACAAAAAAAGGTTCGCTTTTTTTGTCAGCCTTTTTTTGTTGTGTCGTACCCCTACCTTCAAATACCATGATTGTTAGGAAAACTTACCTGGTATCCCTTCCCTGCCTTTTTCTGCCTTTTTCATCCTTTTTCTGCCTTTTTCTGCCTTTTTCGAAGAAAAAGGATGAAAAAGGATGAAAAAGGATGAAAAAGGATGAAAAAGGATGAAAAAGGATGGGACAGGAAGGGATACAAGAAAACCTTCCTTTTCTTTGGGACAGGTTAGGATACCAGGTTTCCATTTTTTTGTTTCAAAAAGGTTTTTTTTTGTCAGGTCAAGAAAAGGAAGAACTATATTTGAAAAACCTTGTTTTACAATTTTTTGTTATAACAAAAAAAAGGATGTGTAGTATCTCTATAACAAAAAAATACAAACAAAGACGATAAACAAAGAAATGTATACAAAAAAATATATACAATCTATAGGCTTTTTTTTTATATAGTAGATGAAGAATAGAAAAATTTATAGATTACTGATAAAAATAGTTTTTTATAATAAAAAAAAAGCCTACTATCGGACTTGAACCGATAACCGTCGGTTTACAAAACCGATGCTCTACCAATTAAGCTAAATAGGCCCTATAAAAAAAAGAAATGAACAATAAGGTTTTCTAACTTGGTATCCTAACAAAAAGTACGGGAAGGGATACAAGAAAACCTTTTTTCAAATATATTTTTTGAAGAGATACACTTTTTTAGAAAAGGGATGGATAGAACGTGCTTGGAAAGGTTTGAACTCTCAACCCTCAAATCCGTAGTTTGATACTCTATCCAATTGAGCTACAAGCACTATTATTTTTTGTATTTGTAAAAGGTTTCCAATAAGGGATACTATAAAGATGTTGCCTTTGATGGGCCAACCTTTTCTGATTATCCCTTCGAAAAGGAAGGTATAAGAATATTTGAAAGCTTTCGGTTTTGTTTAGAGTGTCCTTTCTTTTGGTATCTCTTTGATCGCTTTAAAAAAAAAATCCATTTTTGAAGGTAGGGGTACGACACAAACAAAAAAAACTCAAAAAAAGACTCAATAGGGCAGTAAATAATCCAACTAGTTTTTATATATATAAAGCGGAAAAAGGGATTTGAACCCTCAACCTTTGCGTTGGCAACGCAATACTCTACCATTGAGCTATTTCCGCTTTTCTTTGTATTCTTTCCTTTTCATCAGGGATACCAGTTTTCTAAGGTGACAAAAAAATAGCCACCTTTTTTTGAAGGTAGGGGTACGACACAAGTAAGGGTTATCCCTTCCTTTTTTAAGGGATAGATCGTGAAAAAAAACAGACAACAACTCTTCCTATACATGTTTTTTATATCTTTTTTTAAAAACGTATATTTCATATAAATAAATATACGTTTTTAAAAAAAGAATTCTCTATATAAAGAATTTTATTTTGTAAAAACGTATATTAGTAAAAAAGAAGAAAAGATAAGAAGAATCTTTCCTATTTAAAGAACGGGTGGCTAACAATATTACCTACAGAAGAATGTAAAGAGTTTAGAAAAGGTTCTGGTTGCAGTCCCATCCAAAGAACGGTGATTACAAAAGGTAAAAACATAAAAAACTCTCTTCGCGTTAAATCACTAAAAGAAGATATATAGTAAACTTTTCCTATTCCGTAAATTACTCGATTACACAGCCATAAAGCGTAAGCTGCACCAAGTATAGTTCCAGTTGTGGCTAAAACAGCAACAAAAGTAGACGTCTGAAACAAGCCTGTTAAGACTAAAAATTCTCCTATAAAACTACTTGTACCAGGCAAACTTAAATTAGCCATCGTAAAAAACAGAAACATTATAGCAAATAAAGGCATTGTACGACCGCAGCCAGCGTAATATCTTAAAAGACGAGTTTTGTGACGATCATATAAGACTCCTACTAGCAAAAATAAAGCAGGTGATACTATTCCATGACTAAGCATTAACATAACACTTCCTTCCACACCTTGCGTGTTTAAGCTAAAAAGTCCGATCGTTATGAAATTCATATGTGCTACAGAGGAATAAGCTATAATTTTTTTCAGATCCACTTGGCGTAAAGTAGTTAAAGAAGTGTAAATTATAGCTATCACACTCATTGTATAAATTAATGGAGTGAAATATATACAAGCATATGGAAAAAGAGGTAGAGAAAGTCTTAAAAATCCATAAGTACCTAATTTCAACATAATTCCAGCTAAAATAACAGAACCAGCTGTAGGTGCTTCTACGTGAGCTTCAGGTAACCAAATATGAACAGGTACCATAGGCACTTTTACGGCAAAACTTGCAAAAAACGCTAACCAAAGAAGTATCTCGCGAGTTTCACTAAAGCCAGTTGTATAAAGAATTTGTAAATCTGTAGTACCACATTGGAAATAGATTAATAGAATGGCCAACAACATTAAAACCGAGCCAAATAAAGTATATAAGAAAAATTGATAAGCTGCGCGTATCTTTCTTTCTCTTGACCCCCATATTCCGATTATTATAAACATTGGGATCAAAACACTTTCAAAGAAAACGTAAAACAGTAAAAGATCAAGAACTGAAAAAAAACAAATCATTAAACTTTCCAGGACAAGGAAAGCGATACAGTATTCTTTAACATATACAACTATTGATTTCCAGCCAACTAATATGCAAACTGGAATTAAAAATGTTGTTAATATTATGAAAAATAAAGATATTCCGTCAATACCTATAATAAAGCTTAAAGAAGAGTATTCGGGCTGTTTTGCATAGTGTTCTACCAAAGCAAAACTCTGCATAAATTGAAATTTACCTGTAGAATTATCAAACTGAATCCAAAGCAGAAGGGATAATAAAAAAGTTGCTAAAGAAATATATAATGCAATACTTCGTATCAATCGATAATTCCAGCTAGGTACAAATAACAAAATTAGTGCTCCAAATAAGGGAAATAAAAGACAAAATAATAACAAACTCATAAATACTAAATAATTTTAAAACTTTTTTTAAGGAAACTTTCAAAAAGTATGAACAAAAAAGAAATATATGAAAAAAAAGAAATATATGAAAAAAAGAAATATATGAAAAAAAAATATGCCCTTTATTACACTTTTCTATTTATTGTTTAGAATGTGATAATAGAGTAAAATTTAGGAATTCTAACAAAAGAATATAAATCAATGATTGTGCTACGCACAATATTTATTTGCCTCTGGCAAATCAATGATAAGATTAAAGCAAATAAGGGCTTCGATCCTTTGGATCCAATCAATGATTGTGCTACGCACAATATTTATTTGCCTCCTTTTGTTTTACGGAGTAAAACAACACAAATCAATGATAAGATGAAAGGGAATAAGGGCTTCGATCCTTTGGATCCAATATTTATTTGCCTCCTTTTGTTTTACGGAGTAAAACAACACAAATCAATGATTCTTTTTCGGCAAATAAGGGCTTCGATCCTTTGGATCCAATCAATGATTCTTTTTCGGCAAAGCCCTTATTGGATCCAAAGGATCGAATCAATGATTCTACGATAGTGTGTCAGTATTAGAATAGTAATTGTAGAAAATAAAAGATGTTAGAAAGATAAAGTATAAACGGTTATCAACGAAAACTTCTAAAAACTCCCAAAGACCTACAATACTTATTAACAATATTACTCCTAACAACATCACTACAGCATAGTGATAAATCATACCACTTTGAAGTTTACTTAAATAACGTGTTAAGTTTTGAAATAAGAAAGAGATTCCGTAAGGTCCCAAGATTTCAAAACAACCTTTGTCTAATGTTTTAAAGGAAATACGATAACCAAAATCTAAATTTTTCTGTCCTATAAAATCATTGTATACTTTGTCGAAAAGCCAACGTTTGGATAGCATATAATAAAATTTACGACCTATCCAACTAGTTTTTATAAAGTAAGTTTCCCTAAAAAGACTGTAGTTTACAAGATAAGCTAAAAAGGCACCTAATAGTGTGAAAAAAAGAGGAACCATTTTCTGAACTTGAGGAATATATTCAGATTCTAATAGATTTATATTTTTTGGTAATACAAAAAGTGCATTTCCCCAGAAATTAGTACCTAACCCAATCATCATATCTTTTCCCAAGTAGCCTACAAAAATACTACCAAAAGCTAAAAGTATTAAAGGCAGAGCCATAATAAAAGGAGCATCGTGTGTTTTCTTCAAAGAAGATTTATAAAGATTAGTTGGTGATAAAAAAGTTAAAAACAATAAACGGAAAGAGTAATAAGAAGTAAAGAGTACACAAATTGCACCTAACCAATAAGCAAAATTTCCATTGATTGTATAATTAGCAAAGGCTAATTCTAAAATAGTGTCTTTGGAATAAAATCCAGTAAGAAAAGGAAATCCTGTTAGAGACAAAGAGCCTATAAGCATCATACCGTAAGTAAAAGGTAAAAGTTGAACTACACCTCCCATTTTTCGCATATCTTGTTCATCTGATAAAGCATGGATCACTGATCCGGCACTCAAAAACAATAAAGCTTTAAAAAAAGCATGATTCATTAAATGAAACACACCGACAGAGTAGTTGGAAATACCACAAGCAAAAACCATGTAACCTAACTGACTACATGTGGAATAAGCAATTACACGTTTTAAATCATTTTGAACTATACCAGTAGTAGCAGCGAAAAAACAAGTCATACCTCCCACAAGGGTTACGATCATCAATGCATTAGGCGCATATTCAAACAAGGGGGAGCAACGAGCAATTAAAAAAACTCCTGCTGTAACCATTGTAGCCGCGTGAATAAGAGCAGATACTGGTGTTGGACCTTCCATTGCATCTGGCAACCAAGTATGCAATCCTAATTGTGCTGATTTACCAACAGCACCTATAAATAAAAGAATACAAACCACATTTAACAAGGTGCATTCAATGTTACAAAACACGAAAAGAGTATCGGCAAAATGTGGAGCACAACTGAAGACGGTTGCAAAATCTACGCTTTTAAAAACTGAAAAGATTGCCATAATACCTAGTGATAATCCAAAGTCTCCCACACGATTTACCAACATAGCTTTTATCGATGCTTTAGATGCTTGTAGTCTTGTAAACCAAAAATTTATTAAAAGGTAAGAAGCAAGACCTACTCCTTCCCATCCAAAAAACATTTGTAAAAAATTGTCAGCAGTTACTAAAACAAGCATGAAAAAGGTAAAAATTGAAAGGTAGCTCATAAAGCGCGGAAGGTGTGGATCTCCAGACATATATGAAATGGAATAAAGGTGTACTAGTGTACTAACCGATGTAACCACTACAAGCATTACTACTGTCAAAGTATCAAAATAAAAACCCCATGACGAATCAAACATTTCGGAAACAAACCAACTGCTATATTTAATGTAACAACTACTCCCTGAAAGTGCTACCTCGTAAAAAGCTACAGTGCTCATTATAAACGAAGAGAGTACACTCGTTGTTGATATTAAACAGGCACCGCGAAAACCTAAAAATCGACCAAAAAATCCTGCGCAGAGACTGCCTAATAATGGTAAAAATATTAAAGATAAATACATAAAAAGTGTTTTTTGTTTTGTTTTTCAACCACTCTATATTCATATAATAGAATAAAGGGAACACCATTTTCAAAGAATCAAAGGATATATATAAACTTTTGCTTGTCTCAAGGGGATGAGTCAATAAAAAGAAAAACCTTTTTTTTTAAAGACAACAACAACTTTGTAAAACAAAAAATGTTGGTATCTTAATAAAAAGATAGAAAAGGAAGGGGTACAAGATCTTTGAAAAGATATAATGATTGCTATTGTTTTACGTAGTAAAACAACAGTACCGCAAAAAGGGGTTCGATCCAAAGGATCCAATCAATAATTTGTGTTGTTTTACGTAGTAAAACAAAAGAAGGCAAATAAGGGCTTCGATCCTCTGGATCCAATCAATGATTTATATTCTTTTGTTTTACGAATTCAAACAACAGCAATATTTATTCGATCCTTTGGATCCAATCAATGATTTATATTCTTTTGTTTGAATTCTTTTGTTTTACTCCGTAAAACAACAAAACAACAGCAATATTTATTGCTGTTGTTTTACGCAGTAAAACAAAAGAAGCGCAATCAATGAAAAACAACAATAGAGAAGAAAAACCTTGTATCCCTTCTTTGTTGCTTTTCTTTAGTTGAATTGTATCGCTCCTTTTCTCTATGTCATCCTTACACCCTGTAGGATTCGAACCTACCACCGTCAACTTAGAAGGTTGCTGCTCTATCCACCTGAGCTAAGGATGCTTGTTTAATGCTTTGTTATTATTTTTCATATTTATAAAAGATTGTATCTCTTCAATTGCATATCCCTTATATTTTTTGTATCCCTTATGTTGGCTTTTATCTTCTCAATCTTTCATAGGAAAACGGAGGAAAAGGGATTCGAACCCATGGTACAAAAAAATTGTACGTTGATTTAGCAAACCAATGCCTTCAGCCACTCAGCCATTCCTCCACGCATTATCTGTAGTCTTCCTTATTTTCGAAAAGGGATGAAAAGGAATGGACACTGTCAACAGCAATACAATATAGTGTTGGAGATGATCGGACTCGAACCGATGACTTCATGCGTGCAAAGCATGCGTTCTACCAGCTAAACTACACCCCCTTTTATTGGAAATATTTATAATATTCACTATTTTTGTATTCCCTTTTTGCGATATATTTTTGAAGGGATACAATATATATTTGATACATTTTTATTTGTAACTTACTCTTGGTTTACCTTTTCTGTCTCTTGAAGATCAAGATTATATACAAAAAAGTTATAACAAAGAGATACAAGGTTTTCCTTGTGTCTGGCCCTACGGGCAGGAATATCCTTCAAAAATACTATTTGAAGGGAGGTTTTCTAACCTGTCCCTGCCTTTTTCTGCCTTTTTCTGCCCTTTTTTTTTTTTAAAAAAAAAAAAGCGATGAAAAAGGATGAAAAGGGGCAGTTTTCTAACCTGTCCCTTTCTGTCCGTAGGGACAGAAAGGACAGGAAGGGACACAAGTTTTCCTTCGGAAAACCTTTGGAAAACCTTCCTTTTCATCACTTTTTTTTAAAAGGGCAGGGAAGGGATACCAGGTTAGGTACCCCTTCCTGCCCGTAGGGCCAGACAAAAGCTTTCCACTCTTTTATACCTTTTCATCACTTAAAAAAAAAAAAGGGGCAGAAAAGGAGGGTTTTCTTTTATTTTACTGCTTTTGTTTTACTGCTTTTGTTTTACTGCTTTTGTTTTACTGCTTTTGTTTTACTGCTTTTGTTTTACTGCTTTTGTTTTACTGCGTAAAACAACAAAACAACAAAACAACAAAACAACAAAACAAGAACCTAAGTACTATTTTTTAAGGGATACATCAGAAAAGGGGCAGTTTTCTTGTGTCCCTTCCTGGCAGCCCTTCCCTGTTCCTTTTTTTTAAAAAAAAGGGAATATAAGGGAAGGATAGAAGGAGACTAAAAAATAAAGGATACGAAAAGTTTTAGTGCCCTTTAAAATAGCGATAAACGTATTATAATTGTTCATAGATATTGTGCCTTCTTTTATATATATATTATAAATGTTCATACTATGGGAGCCAGTCAAAACTAATTAATATACCTGATACTAAAATTACCCAGGCTAAAGACAAAGGTAAGAATACTTTCCAACCCAATCTCATTAATTGATCATAACGGTATCTAGGAAAAGCTGCGCGCACCCAGATAAAAAGAAATAAAAAAAATACAATTTTCAACCCAAACCAGAAAACTCCTGGTATCCAATAAAATATATATAGGTCTACTGGAGGTAACCAACCACCCAAGAAAAAGAGTGCACAAAGACTACTCATAACAATCATGTTAGCATATTCTCCCAGGAAAAACAGAGCGAATCCCATAGAAGAGTATTCCACGTTATAACCTGCAACTAACTCAGCTTCTGCTTCTGGCAAGTCAAATGGAGCTCTATTAGTTTCTGCTAAACAAGAAATAAAGAAAAGTATTAATACTGGGAACAAAGGAATACAAAACCATACCTTTTGTTGTGCTAATACTATTTCTGTAAGGTTTAAAGATCCTACACAAAGCAAAACTGTGATTAAAATAAGCCCTATAGAGACTTCATATGAAACCATCTGAGCAGCTGATCGCAGACTTCCCAAGAAAGCATATTTAGAGTTACTAGACCAACCTGCTGTAATAATACCATAGACCCCTAAAGAAGAAATAGCAAACAAGTACAGTAATCCTACATTTAAATCAGAAACAACAAGACCTTCTCCGAAAGGTATTACTGCCCAAGCAACCTGACTTAATAAAAAAGTAAGAACAGGCGCAAATAAGAAAATTACAAGGTTGGCACTACTAGGCAAAACAGGTTCCTTGACTAATAGTTTTAGACCATCGGCAATTGGTTGAAATAGCCCAAAAATACCAACTACGTTAGGACCTTTACGACGTTGCATAGAAGCCATAACTTTACGTTCTGCCAACGTTAAAAAAGCTATACCTAATAAAAGCGGTACTGTTATTGCTAAAATTTTTGATATTATACTATAAACAAACAAATTCATAATTTTTTCTTTTTTCTATTACAGAAAAGATACCTATCTTTTCTTTTGTTTTACTGCTTTTGTTTGAATCCTTTTGTTTTGTTGTTTGTTGTTTGAATCCGTAAAACAAAAGGATTCAAACAACAAACAACAAACAACAAAACAACAACCTTTTCTTGACTTGACCCTTTAAAAAATGCAAACAAAAAAAGTAAACAAAAAATGCAAACCTGTTCTACTAATCTGTCCCTTTTTTAAAAAAAAAAAGCGATCGATTCAAGAAAACCTTAAACCTGTTGTCGTGGTTATTCCTTCAAAAAAAGGCTGACAAAAAAAGCTTTACAAAAAAAGGTTCTCTTTTTTTGTCAGCCTTTTTTTGAAGTAAGAGGTATCCCTTCCTGCCCGTAGGGCCAGACAACAGGTTAGGAAAAGTATGGTATACGGTAGGTATCTTTTTTTTTGATTTTATCGGGCAGCTAAAAATTTTTCAGTGAAACCATCAAAAAAAGTTTTTAATTTTTGGTTTAAAGAATCACTTATTGATTTTTGCTCACTAATTGTTTTCAAAATTTCCGGATCAATTTCTTTTAATAGCTTTTGTTCAAAACTTTCAATATCAGATACGTTCATTTTGTCTAAATATCCTTTAGTGGCTGCGTAAACAACTACAACTTGTTTTTCAATTACCATTGGTTGAAACTGTCCTTGCTTTAACATCTCTGTTAAACGAGCTCCTCTGTTTAATAAATATTGAGTAGCAGCGTCTAAGTCTGATCCAAACTGGGCAAAGGCTGCAACTTCACGGTACTGCGCTAATTCTAATTTTAAAGTACCAGCTACTTGTTTCATAGCTTTTAGTTGAGCAGCAGATCCTACACGACTAACTGACAATCCTACGTTAATAGCAGGACGGATACCTTTGTAAAAAAGCTCAGTTTCTAAAAAGATCTGACCATCAGTAATAGAAATTACGTTAGTCGGAATATAAGCTGAAACATCTCCAGCTTGAGTTTCAATTACTGGAAGTGCTGTTAAAGAACCCTTTTTCATTTGATCAGACATTTTGGCAGCTCTTTCAAGAAGACGAGAGTGCAAATAGAAAACATCTCCTGGGAAGGCTTCACGGCCGGGAGGACGTCTTAATAATAAAGACATTTGACGATAAGCTACTGATTGTTTACTTAAATCATCAAAAATAATTAAAGCGTGTAAGCCATTGTCTCTAAAGTACTCTCCCATTGCACAACCTGAATAAGGTGCTAAGAATTGCAAAGGTGCAGGGTCAGATGCAGTAGCGGCTACAATAATTGAATACTCAAGAGCACCTGCTTCAGAAAGAATTTTTACTAACTGAGCAACTGTAGATCTTTTTTGACCAACGGCTACATAAACACAGTAAAGTTTTTTCGCATCGTCTGATCCTTGGTTTACAGCTTTTTGATTAATTATAGCGTCAATAGCTATAGCAGTTTTTCCTGTTTGACGGTCTCCAATAATCAACTCACGCTGTCCACGACCGATTGGCACTAAACTATCAACTGCTTTCAAGCCTGTTTGCATTGGCTCATGAACAGATTTACGAGCAATAATTCCTGGAGCTTTTACTTCCACACGGCTACGTGTCACGTCCTTTAGTCCACCTTTTCCATCGATTGGGTTTCCTAAAGCGTCTAAAACTCTTCCAAGTGTACCTTTCCCTACAGGAACGTCAACAATGTTTCCAGTACGCTTTACAATGTCTCCTTCTTTAATGGCAGTATCACTACCGAAAAGCACAACACCAACGTTGTCATTTTCTAAGTTTAAAGCCATACCTTTTACACCACTACTAAATTCAACCATTTCTCCAGCTTGAATTTTATTTAGTCCGTAAACACGTGCAATACCGTCACCGATTGATAAAACTCGGCCTATTTCATCGATGTTTAATTTTGAATAAGAATTTGAGATCTTTTGTTCTAATAATACTGAGATTTCACTTAATGATAAAGCCATAAGGCGTCAATTTTTCTTTATTTTTTGTATAATGCTTTTGATGGCATCTAGAAAGATATACCAAAAAGAAAGTATAGATAGCAATAAAGATTGTCACTTTTCGTCGTATCCCTTGTTTTTTTTTAACAATTAAGTTTCTTCATTTGTATCTTTTTTGTTCATTTTCCGTTGTGATCTTTTCTGTCATTCCTTTTTTTGGTCTTTTTTCTATTCACAATTACATAAAGATACAATAGACACAAAAAACGATACACAGAGAGTACCACCAAAAAGCAGGAGAAAAGGGACTCGAACCCTTAACCTTTGGTTTTGGAAACCATTATTCTACCATTGAAACTATTCTCCTTTAATAAAGAGCTGGGAAAACAAATTCTTTTGTAATATCTCGAACATCATATCCTTGTATCCCTTGTATCCATCCTAACCTGTACCAAAGTCCCTTTCTGTCCTTTCTGTCCTTTCTGTCCGTAGGGACAGAAAGGACAGAAAGGACAGGTAAGTTTTATAATCTGTCCCATCGCTTTTTTTAAAAAAAAAAAAAGGGCAGGGAAGGGATACCAGGAAGGGACGCAAACAAAAAAAGTAAACAAAAAAAGCTTTACAAAAAAAGGTTCTCTTTTTTTGTCACCCTTGGACAGGAAGGATATTCCTGCCCGTAGGGCCAGACAACAACCTTCCCTGTCAAAAAATAGCCCTTTTTTTTTTAAGTGGTGAAAAGGGATGGATATATAATTTTTTGATAGTATCTCTTATCCCTTGTTTGTTTATATATTGATGCTCACTATCGGACTTGAACCGATAACCGCAAAGGAACAGATTTTAAGTCTGTCGTGTTTACCTATTTCACCAAGCGAGCTTGGATACAACCTGTTTCTTTCTTTTCTGTAAAATCTCATAGAATATAAACAAAAATGTTGCTTTATTCTCAAAGATAACAATATCTTTTCTAACAAAAACAATGTTTTTGTTAGAAAGAATCTTCTTTTTTTATGAATAAAAAGAATATAACATTTTTTTTATTTCTTTTTTTTTACAAATGTGTATGAGATTTTACAGATTTCTGTATACTATCTTTAAATTCTTTCAATAGTACTCTCTTTTTTGATTTATTGTAAATCTCTTCAAAATAGTTATTTTTAAAGATTATTTATTAGTTTTTGTTCAGGAAGAGTTTTTCTTACCTGTTTACTATTTAGTAACAAAGTTTTTTTGCCCAATTTTTTCAAAGAAGATGTTTTGACTAATACTGCAGAAAGTATGTTTTGTGCAATTAGTTGCTGTAATTCTTGATACAAAGACATTTTAGATTCAGAAAGAGTATTTAATTTTTGCTTGATTTGATCAGAGAAAACTTTGTTTAAACCCAAAGATCTTTGTTTTTTTAGTTCCTTAACAGTAAAAGATTTCACTGTATCTAAAGTAGCAGTTAAGGTATAGACTTTTTGGTGTTCTTTGTAAAGCTGTTTAAGTGAGTCTGCTTTTAAAGAAAGAAAGTTTTGTAATTCCGCCTTTATAGATTCGCTTCTTTCATCAAAAGATATTTTTATAGTGTCTCCAAAATAGCGAAACACGAAAAAGATAAAAGCAAAAAAGCTTAAAGCTACTAGAGTTTCTTCATTGTATATTATGATGTTTTTCGAGCTAAAAACACAAAAAATTAGAAACCCAAAAATGTATGGTCTTATTTTATCGTTGCTTATCATAATAGTTGTATTTTTTTGTCTTTCTTTGTATTTTTTTTATTTTTATTATTTTCTTTGTAAAGTATTTTTTCACGATTGTCACAAGAAAAAAAAGGCGTATCCCTTCCCAAGAATTGTTGCTATTGTTTACATTTTTGAAAAGATACACTTTTTAAGGGATACGTAGTACTAAAACAAAAATGTAAAAGGGAGGTTGTTGTCGTGGCCCTTCCTTCCTGTCCATGCAAACAAAAAAAAGATTTTTGAAACAAAAAATGCAAACAAAAAAAGGTTCGCTTTTTTTGTCAACCATGGTTCGATCCTCCGGATCGAACAATTGTTCGATCCGGAGGATCGAACCATGGACAGGAAGTCCCTTCCTGGTATCCCTTCCCTACGGGCCAGACAACAGGTTTGCATTTTTTGTTTCAAAAAGCTTTTTTTTTTGTTTACTTTTTTTGTTTCAAATATTCTTTTTGTTAGGAAAACCTTCCCTGCCCTTTTTTTTTTTTTTAAAAAAAGCGGTGGTATCCCTTCCTGCCCGTAGGGCCAGACACCAAAAAAAGGAATGTTTAAACCTGTCCCTATAAAGAACAACAATAATGTATCTTTTAAAAAATAAGTTCTTTGAAAAGGGTTCCAATTTCTGTGTATTATTTATCTATAGAGTTTTTAAGCACCTCCCCAATAATAAATAGATACAAAAAGGAAAAGCCAAACTACGTCCACAAAATGCCAGTACCAGGCTGCACCTTCAAAACCAAAGTGATGTTTTTTTGTAAAATGATGCATAATTAAACGAATTAAACAAACAAGCAAAAAAACAGTTCCTATGAAAACATGAAATCCATGAAATCCTGTTGCTAAAAAAAAAGTGGAACCGTAAATACCGTCTGAAATTGTAAAAGGAGCTTCTAAATATTCATAGGCTTGAAAACCAGTAAAAAACACAGCTAAGAGTACAGTTAAGGTTAACCCAATGATAGCCTGTTGACGTTGTCCGGCAAGAATTGCGTGATGAGCCCATGTTACAGCTGCTCCTGAAGATAGTAAAATCATAGTGTTTAAGAATGGGATTTCCCAAGGGTTTAACACTTGGATTCCTTTTGGAGGCCATACTGCGCCGATCTCTACTGAGGGTGCTAAACTAGAATGAAAAAAGGCCCAAAAAAATGCTAGAAAAAACATTACCTCAGAAACTATAAATAAAATCATACCGTAACGAAGGCCTAATTGTACATCTTCAGTGTGATGTCCCTCATAGGTAGATTCTCTAACTACATCTCTCCACCACACGAACATAGAATAAAGTATCATAGATTGTCCCAACGAAAGAACCAACCCGCCGCCACTGTAGGCATGCATATACATAACCCCGCCCACAGTAGATAAAAATGCTGCAAAAGAGGCAAATATTGGCCATGGACTTGGGTCTACTAAATGAAATGGGTGTTTTCTCATAAATGGTCTAAATTTTTATTTTGAAATAGAACAAAAAATACGAAAAATAAAGATTTGCAAAAAAACAATATAAAAGATGTTCATATATTTTTCGTATTTTTTGTTGTTTGCCTTCTTTTGTTTGAATCCTTTTGTTTTACTACGTAAAACAACAAAACAACACAAATCATATTGTTTTTCTTTTTTTGTTTCTCGTAGTAAAAGGTTTTAAAACAATATTTTTGAAGGGACACTAAGTTTTCTTATATCCTAACAAAAACATAATCTCTGACCTGTCCCTGCCTTTTTCTGCCCTTTTTTTTTTTTAAAAAAAAAAAAGCGATCAAAAAGGATGAAAAGGTTGTTGTTTTGTTTTTTTACGAATTCAAACAACAGCAATAATTGTTTTCCTAACAAAAATGGTATTTGAAGGTAGGGGTACGACACAACAAAAAAAGCCTGACTTGTTGTCTGGCCCTACGGGCAGGAATATCCTTCCTGTCCATGTTTGACAAAAAAAAAATCTTTTTTGAAACAAAAAATGCAAACAAAAAAAGGTTCGCTTTTTTTGTCAAACATGGACAGGAAGGGAGGACCACGACAACAGGTTTCCATTTTTTGTTTCAAAAAGGTTCGCTTTTTTTGTAAAGCTTTTTTTGTCCGGTTTAAGGTTTTCCAAAGCAAAACTGGTATCCCTTCCTGTCCCTGCCTTTTTCTGCCTTTTTCTGCCCTTTTTTTTAAAAAAAAGCGATGAAAAAGGATGAAAAAGGATGAAAAAGGATGAAAAGGTTAGAAAACCATGATATCTGACCTGTCCCGCAGTTTTTGTTAGAAGGGATATAATTGTTGGATCCAAAGGATCGAACCATGAGACTGTATGTAAAAACTACTACATCTCATCTAATTTGTTAGATACCCAAGAAATATAATTTTCTAGGGATACTGCCTCCACCACAATTGGCATGAAAGCATGGTTAGCTCCACAAAGTTCACTACATTGTCCGTAAAAAACTCCTTCTCTTTTTATAAAGATTGGAGTTTGATTTAAACGTCCTGGAACGGCATCAGTTTTAACGCCTAACGAGGGAACTGCCCAACTGTGTAAAACGTCTGCCGAAGTTATAATCATTCTAATGTGAGTATTCACAGGAACGACCACACGATTATCAACATCTAGTAGTCTTAGTTGCCCATATTCTAATTCATCCTCTGGAATCATATAACTATCAAAAAGTAGGCCTTCGCTATCTGATTGGTTGTAGTCACTATATTCATAACTCCAATACCATTGGTGACCAATGGCCTTAATTGTAACAGCAGGGTCTACTACTTCATCCATACTATAAAGTAATGCAAAAGAGGGTATTGCTATCAATACAAGTATAAGACTGGGTGTAACGGTCCACGCAATTTCAATTGTAGTACCATGTAAGATTTTTTCAGGAACGGGATTTCGTATTTGATGAAAATGATACAAAGTTCTTGCTAACATCCAGATTACAAAAACAAGAATTACAAGCATAAAAAAGAAAATATCATGATGTAAATCTATAATACCTTGCATAATTGGTGTTGCAGGATCCTGAAATCCTATTTGCCAATTTTCTGGAGCATCTGCCAAAGAAACGAAAGGTAAAAACGATATTATAATATATATTATGTTCATAGAGATTTTTATTATTTTTCAAAAAAAGAAACAGGATTATTTCTTCTTTATTGTGTTATCTTTATCTGTGGAAAGTATCCTTGTATCTCTTCTTCTTATTCCTGATGAAAAGGAAGCTTTTATTGTATTCTTTCTAACCTGGTATCCTAACCTGTCCCAAAGAAAAGGTGAGTTTTCTAACAAAAACGTAGTTTTTGTAAGTTTTCCTTTGGAAAACCTTCGGAAAACCTTCCTTTTCATCCTTTTTCATCCTTTTTCTTGGAAAAAGGCAGAAAAAGGCAGGGACAGGTTAGGATACCAGTTTTCTAATAAAAAGTACGGGAAGGGATACCAGGAAGGGACACAAGTTTTCTAACCTGGTATCCCTTCCCGTAGGGACACCTTCCCATCGCTTTTTTTTTTAAAGTGAATAAAACAATAGGAAACATAGTTTATATTTGGAAAACCATTTGAAAATCCTCTATCTATCCCTTTTCGTTTGTTTTAACAATGGAAGGTATATTCATTTTGCGGAAGAAAGATACTATAAATTCATAGAAGGGATACAACAATTTATCGTTTTTTATTACTTTTGCCCTTATTTTCTTTATTCGAAGAAGAATTGCTACCGGCCTTCTTTGTTAAAGCAGCTTTCTGTGCGACTACTTCTGTATTTTTTTGTATTTTTGTTTTGCTCTTACTCTTGTTTTCTGACGAAGGTTTTGTCGTTTCAGATTTTTCCGATAAGGAATACGAATACGGTTTCTTATATATCGGCGCTTCTTCTGTTTTATGAAGTGCAGCAATATCACTCAACGTGGAAAAATTTGCTTTTTTCGAAAATCTAAATTTAGTAATTAACAAAGCAAAACGAGCTCTTTCTGAAAGATCTGCAAAAGCTTGGATAATATAGAGTCTTTGGGAAATAGATCGTTCACCTAGAGAGGAAATAAAATTTATATTTGTGTCTTTTAATTTTGTTTTGTTGCCTTCAGATACAGTCTTCGATAGCCAGTCTCCAGCCTCTTTTAAATTCTTATTAAACGCACTTTTACAAGTTGTTAAAGTGGTAGATAAAAGGGTGTGGTAACTATTACCTACTTTACCACTCTCTTTTGCCACATTAGTAACACCCTCTTGAGAAGTATTCATTCTTCTTTTTCTGAATTTCAACACTCTACTCATTTTCGGTAAGAAATATTTAAGAATTAAAAAGTAGAATCCTAGGTAGAAAAAAGACAACCAAAAAAATTGTGAAAGAAAGGTAATTTTATCTAATTGAGGCATTTTTTTTTTATTTTTATTTTATTATATTATTTTGTATTTCTTTTATAAAGTATTGATCCATGTACTATTTCATAAACAAATCTTTATCATGATTGTGCGAAGCACAATAATTATCTCTGACAAAAACGTAGAAAAGGTTAGAAGGGTGACAATCATGATCTCTGACCTGTCCCTGCCTTTTTCTGCCTTTTTCTGCCTTTTTCTGCCTTTTTCTGCCTTTTTCTGCCTTTTTCTGCCTTTTTCGAAGAAAAAGGATGAAAAAGGATGAAAAAGGATGAAAAAGGATGAAAAAGGATGAAAAAGGATGAAAAAGGATGAAAAGGGATTCAGGGAGATAATTATTGTCACCCTTTGGGTGACAATCATGAAATTCACAAATATTGTTTGCATTTAGATGAATGCATATATATTCTTTTTTATCTTCCAAGAAGGTGTACCCGGATCAAATATATATATGTAAACTTTTTTGTTTACTACTTGGGAAAAACAAGTACGTACCCTGTCCCTTTTTTTTTTTTTTAAAAGGGAGAGGAAAGGCTTTCCTAACAAAAATACTATTTAAAACAAAAAAAGCCTGACTTGTTGTCCCTTCAAAAAATGTTTGACAAAAAAAAAATATTTTTGAAACAAAAAATGTGAAACATTTTTTGTCAGGTTTGCATTTTTTGTTTCAAAAAGGTTCGCTTTTTTTGTAAAGCTTTTTTTGTCAGGTTTAAGGTTTTCCTTCGGAAAACCTTCCTTTTCATCCTTTTTCTTCGAAAAAGGCAGAAAAAGGCAGGGACAGGTTACGGTACCAGGTTATAAAAGAAATGGATAGAACAGTTTTTTGTATTTTTTATTATAGAGAAACAAATTCAGTTTTGAGAGGTAATTTTTGATAAGCAAGTTGTGATCCTGTTTTTGCTAATTGAAGCGGAATTCCATCCATTTCATACAAAATTTGTCCAGATTGTATGGAGCAAACCCAATAAGACACACTTCCTTTTCCTTTACCCATCCTAACCTCTGCAGGTTTATTTGTTATAGGAAGGTCTGGAAAAACCCTTATCCAGATTTGACCCACGCGTTTAAACTTACGTGTCATAACACGTCTCACAGCTTCAATTGTTCTTGCTGAAACTCGTCCACACTCTAACGATTTTAAACCGTATTTACCAAACTGCAATTCTGTTTGGTTTGGCTTTATGCCTTTTGTTCTTCCTTTTTGATATTTACGGAATTTTGTTCGTTTTGGGCTTAACATATACTTGGATACTTTATTTATGATTAAAAATACGTGGTATCCCTTCTTTTAAAAAACATTTATACATTTTTCCTTATATGAAAACAACCATAATGAAAAAAATAAAAGAAGGTCTCTTCTTCGTATCTTTTCTTTTGTTTATCTACATAGAACAAAAATGATAAATAATAAGGTTTATAAAAAAGTGAATATTTTTTCTGCAAAACAGGCTTTCTTCAAAAAGAGATACAACAATTGAAAAAAAAAATTGGGTAATAGTGGAATCGAACCACTAACCTACTCGTTGTAAGCGAGGTGCTCTACCAATTGAGCTAATCACCCTATACTCTTTATATTTTGAATGATAATTTATAACGTTGTCCTAAAGATAATAAAGACAAATAATTTCCTTAAAAAGGCTGATAAAACAGTGACTGTTCTTCTTTTGATATCCCTTTTACTACGATAAAGGTTTTCCAGAGGTTTCCTTCGAGAAGGGATACCAGGAATAGATATAAGAAAACTCACCTTTTCGTAGAGACAGGTTAAAAAACAATGTTTCTTTCTTTGGGAGATAATTATTGTGCGAAGCACAATCATGATCTCTGACAAAAACTACGGGACAGGTTAGAAGAGAGATAATTATTGCGCTTTTTTTGTTTTACTGCTTTTGTTTGAATGCGTAAAACAACAAAACAACAGCAATCATGGTTCGATCCAAAGGATCCAACAATTATCTCCCAAAGGGAGATCATGATTTATATTCTTTTGTTTGAATACGTAAAACAACAGTAGCGTAATGATGGAAAAAAATTATCTATATTCTTTTGTTATTGTTTTATTAGGGATAACAAAAATATTGAAAAAATAAAAACATTATAGGGAAACTGGGCGTGGAAGGACTTGAACCTTCGACTTTACGCTTATCAGGCGTATACTCTAAACCACTGAGTTACACGCCCCTAAATTTTTATTGAGAAGTTTATAAAAGCTCTCTAAAAGAATAGAACCTTATAATAGATAAAAGCGTGAAGAATGTTTTAGAAAAATCTTGTCAAAGAAAGAACACAAGTGATGCCATCTTTTTATTTTTTGAAAAGATAAAATAAGAAATAAAGTACAGTAACGTACTTTTTATAGAGAGTCTTCTATATCGTGATATATGAATCTTCTTCTTTATAAGAATATAAACTTTACATAGTTTTTTTTTGGAAAACCGGAACAGAAAGAAATAAAATATAAAAAACATTATATAGTTGCTATAGAAAAAAGAGTATCAATTTTTTTATAACAACTATATAATATATAAGGGCTTATAGTTCAATTGGTTAGAACACGGCGCTCATAACGTCGCAATTGTAGGTTCAAGTCCTACTAAGCCTATTTCATATTATTATGTACAAAAAATCTCCCTAAGCCGGGTTTGAACCAGCGACCCGATGGTTAACAGCCATCTGCTCTACCACTGAGCTATTAAGGACAAAAATTCAGTTTTCTTGTATCCCTTATCCTAACAAAAACAAAGGTTTTCCGAAGGAAAACTTACCTGTCCGTAGGGACAGAAAGGTACTTCGTTTTTGTTAGGACAGGAGTGATGAAAAGGAAGGTTTTCTAATCTGGTATCCCTTCCCTGCCCTTTTTTTTTTTTTTAAAAAAAAGCGATGGGACAGGAAGGGACACAAGTTTTCTAATCTGTCCCTGCCTTTTTCTGCCTTTTTCGAAGAAAAAGGATGAAAAAGGATGAAAAAGGATGAAAAGGAAGGGACACAAGGTTTTCCAAAGGAAAACTTACCTGGTATCCCTTCCCGTAGTTTTTGTTAGAAAACCTTCCTTTTCTTTATCTTTGTTAGGATACCAGGTTAGGATACAAGAAACCCTTCAAAAACATTTCAAAAAAAAAATATTTATGATCTATAATCTTTATATCCCATAAATGGTATAGAGATTATCCATTGTAAAACAGAAAAGTATATTGAGGCTGAGGACGGAATCGAACCGTCATAAAGTGATTTGCAATCACACACATTAGCCATTATGGTACTCAACCCTTTCATTATAGGGCCAGGATGGAATACAAGGTTTTCCTAACAAAAATAATATTTTTGTTTAAGGTTTTCTAATCTGTCCCGTAGGGACAGGAAGGGATACAAGAAAACTTTCCTTTTCATCCTTTTTCATCCTTTTTCATCCTTTTTCATCCTTTTTCTTCGAAAAAGGCAGAAAAAGGCAGAAAAAGGCAGAAAAAGGCAGAAAAAGGCAGAAAAAGGCAGAAAAAGGCAGGGACAGGTTAGGATACCAGGTTAGAAAACCTTTTTTTTCTTTGAAAAGGTTGTTGTTTTGTTGTTTTACGGAGTAAAACAAACTTTTTCAAACAAAAGAATTCAAACAAAAGAAAAGGCAAAGATACAAAGAAGGGATACCAGTACCAAAAAAATATATACAAAAAAATATAAATTTTATAAAATCCTGTAAAAATATAGATGACGTTATACACGTTATATTTTCTTTATTTTTTATAACCTATCTGTTTTCTATTATTTTTATCTTATGCTCTTTATTTTTATTCATTTTTCATTTGTATAAGAAATATAGAGATTTTTTACAAAGTTTATCATTAACATCGAGAACAACGGGACTCGAACCCGCGACCTCTGGCGTGACAAGCCAATACTCTAACCAACTGAGCTATGTTCTCTAAAGTTCACAAGTATCCTTGATTTATATTCTGTTGTTTGAAAAAGTTTGTTTTACGTAGTAAAACAACAACTTTTTACGTAGTAAAAATAATTGAAAAATTTTCTTTTGGTTAAAAGTTATATAATTCCCTATTTAGAAAAACAAGAGACACCTACTCTTACTCTCGTTTTTTCTATATTTTGTTGCAATCATTATCTCCCTTCATCCCTTTTCATCGCTTTTTTTTAAAAAAAAAAAAGGGCAGGGAAGGGATACCAGGTCAGAGATCATTTCTCATTTTTCTATACAAATTATATATTATCCTTGTATTTTTTCCTTTTCTGATGTATCCCTCCAAAAACAAAAAAAATATTCTTCTTTTGATGCATTTGCTTTTATCTCTTATATTATATAATATTTTGTTCTCATCTTTTATCAAAAGAAGGAGAATAAAGGGTTCATGGTTGGATCTCCCGAAGGGAGATCTCACAATTGTTGGATCTCTGACAAAAACTGCGGGACAGGTTAGAAGGGAGATCGAACCATGGTTCGATCCTTTGGATCCAACCATGGTTTTCCTTCGGAAAACAATTATATCCCTTCATCCCTTTTCATCCTTTTTCTTCGAAAAAGGCAGAAAAAGGCAGGGAAGGGATACCAGGTCAGATATCATGGTTCGATCTCCCTGAATCCCTTTTCATCCTTTTTCTTCGAAAAAGGCAGGGACAGGTCAGAAATAATTGTTGGATCCAAAGGATCGAAGCCCTTATTGTCACCCTTCTAACCTTTTCTACGTTTTTGTCAGACAATAATGATCCAGTATGTTTCTAAAGACAATGTGATTGTGAACAATAATACATATAAATCGGTTACAAAGATTAACAAATCAAAAACGTTTTTTTGTTTATGTGAATATTTTCCAATCTGTCATAGACAACTCTAATTATGAACTTTAAGGCGATATTTCTGTTATACTACGTATCCTTTGTATCCCTTGCATCCATCCATTTTCTTTGAAAAGGGATAAATATAAGTAACCTTGGAAAACCAAAACCTGTTGTCGTGGTTATTCCTTCAAAAAAATCTTTTTGAAACAAAAAATGCAAACCTGTTGTCGTGGAAGGGATACCCCTTACTTCAAAAAATGTGAAACATTTTTTGTTTCAAAAAGATTTTTTTTTGTCAAACATTTTTTGAAGTAAAAGCCACGACAACAAGTCAACCATTTTTTGAAGTAAAAGCCACGACAACAAGTCAGCCATTTTTTGAAGGAATAACCACGACAACAGGTTAGGAAAATTTCTGAAAAATCTTGGAAAACCTTGTACCCCTTATAGAAAAGTTGTGTTTCTTGTATACCTTCCTGTCCCAATGTGTACTTCCTATAGAGGGCAGTAACGAAAGAATTACATTCTATAAATCAAAAACACATAATAAAAGAATGCATCTCTATTGTTTCTATCTTTTCTTCTTTCTTCCACAAGGGATACGATATACGGCATACAAAGCTTTTCTAAAAATTTTCCTGAATCTATTTCCCAAATTTTTAACACTTTTTTTGTATGGGTACGTAGCTCAGCTGGCAGAGCATCGGGCTTTTAACCTGATGGTCGTAGGTTCAAATCCTGCCGTACCTACAAATAGTCCTCGGATTACAGATAAAATAAAATATTGAGAATAGATTGTTTGTTATCTTTTTTGGTTTTCCACTTATATTATAATAATAGAAAAACAAATATGAATATTGTATCCTAACAAAAACAAAGGTTTTCCGAAGGATAACTGGTGTCCCTTCCTGGCCCTTCGTTTTTGTTAGGACAGGAAGGTTTTCCTAACCTGACAAAAAAAGCCTGACTTGTTGTCGTGGCTTTTACTTGAAAAAATGTTTGACTTGTTGTCGTGGCTTTTACTTCAAAAAATGCAAACAAAAAAAAGATTTTTTTTTGTCTGCATTTTTTGAAGTAAAAGCCACGACAACAGGTTTGCATTTTTTGTTGTGTCCCTTCAAAAAGCTTTTTTTTTGTTTACTTTTTTTGTTTCAAATAGTATTTTTGAAGGGAGGGGTATCCCTGTATCCCTTCCACGACAACAAGTCAGGCTTTTTTTGTTTCAAATGGTATTTTTGTTTAAGGTTTTCCTGCCTTTTTCTGCCTTTTTCGAAGAAAAAGGATGAAAACTTACCTTTTCTACGGGACAGGTTAGAAAACTTGTGTCCCTACGGGAAGGGATACCAGGTTAAAAAACCTTTAAAATTCTATAAATCTTTTTTTGTTCTATTATTAGGAACTACCTTATAGAGTACTATAGAAAAATATCTTATAAAAAGAAAAACAAATAAAAAGATGAGCCAAAAATTCTCGAAATCATTAATAAAAAATTTACCTAAATGGATCCAGTATAACGTATCTAGTAAAAATGAAACTGTATTCTATATATATCCGCAATACATTATTCCTTTTTTTTGTTTCTTGAAAAACCATATAAATGCTCAATATAAAGTTTTAATCGATTTAACAGCAGTTGATTATCCTTCACGAGGACTAAGATTTGAAATTATTTACAATTTATTAAGTATTCAATACAATTCGAGAATTAGAATAAAAACTTGTGTTGACGAAATTACTCCTGTTTCCTCTGTAACATCTCTTTATTCTTCTGCTGGTTGGTGGGAGCGCGAAGTTTGGGATATGTTTGGAATTTTCTTCTCAAACCACCCAGATTTACGCAGGATTTTGACTGATTATGGATTTCAAGGACATCCTATGCGTAAAGATTTTCCTTTAAGTGGGTACGTGGAAGTTCGTTATGATGACTCAGAAAAACGAGTAATTACAGAGCCTGTTGAGATCACTCAAGAGTTTCGTTATTTTGATTTTGCTAGTCCATGGGAACAATTTGAACGTACCAAATAAAGATAAACAAAAATAAATGAAAATTTACGATAGCGAAAAACACATTTAGACCTTTTATATTTATTTATATTAATAATACCGCAAAATAAGAATAGAACTTTAGCCTTTTACAGGCTAAGATACTTTCCCTTTTCGCATGATATCTGACCTGTCCCTGCCTTTTTCTGCCTTTTTCTGCCCTTTTTTTTTTTAAAAAAAAAAAAAAGCGATGAAAAAGGATGAAAAAGGATGAAAAGGGATTCAGGGATATAATTGTTGGATCTCTGACAAAAACTGCGGGACAGGTTAGAAGGGAGATCGAACCATGATCTCCCTGAATCCCTTTTCTACGTTTTTGTCAGAGATCATGGCTGGCAGAACACTGAAGACGAAGTTAGGGGAAAAAAAAGTAATTCAAAGGGAAGGGATACGACACGACCTTTTGTATTTGTTAAAGCAACAAATACTGAACCTTATCAATAGCCGTATAGCCTTTTAGAGTATAAGATGGTTTCGCCTTTTGAGTGCGAAAAGCTTATAGTATCCCACAATAAAATTGGGACTATAAGGAAGGTTTTACAAAGGTTTTCTAAATATAAACTTGTGTCCATCCTAACAAAAACAAAGGGCCTGGAAGGTTTTCCGAAGAAAAACTCACCTGTCCTTACGGGACTCTGGGACAGGTTAGGACACAAGTTTTCTAACAAAAACAAAGGGACAGGAAGGGACACAAGTTTTCCTTTGGAAAACCTTAAACCTGACAAAAAAAGCCTGACAAAAAAAGCGAAGCTTTTTTTGTAAAGCTTTTTTTGTTTCAAATACCATTTTTGTTAGGAAAACCTTTTCTTGTATCCCTTCCTTTTCCTGACAAAAATAATATTTTTGAAGGGATACATCGGAAAAGGGGCAGTTTTCTTGTATTCTAACAAGAACTGCTGACAAAAACGTAGTTTTTGTTAGAAGGGATACCAGGAAGGTTAGTAAAACCTCTGGAAAACCTTGTATCCCTTCAAAAAATATACAATTATCTAATTTGTTGTTAGATAATTGTATATTTTTTGAAGGTAATGTCACAAAAAAAATAACCATTCAACTTTATGTTTTCCGCTTTTCAAAATGAATTGCACAGTAACCAACTTTTTCCAAATTTTGGATTTAATACAGTACTCTTTGAAAATGATTTTAAAGGTATTTTTGCTGAACTTTTTCTAGTATATAGTATTTTATTACTTTTAATTTATGGTGTAATACTAAGTACATCTAAAGAGAAAAAATATCCACTTTTAATTGGTAATATTGGTTGGCTAGGGCTTCTTACCCTTTTTTTAACTTTTGTTTTACTAATAAAAAATCCATATAGTCACGGCTTAATATTTTATAATACTTTAATAATAGATCAAGAAACACAGTTTTTCAAAATAATCGCTTTAGGCGGCTCCTTTTTTTCCATTTTAATATCTTTAGATTATATGAAAAAGGAAGGATTAAATGGCTTTGAAATTATTATTTTAACTCTTTTATCCACATCAAGTATCTTATTTTTAATTTCATCCGCCGACTTTATCTCTATGTATTTGGCGATCGAATTTCAAAGTTTGTGCTTTTATGTAATGGCTGGAAGTAAGCGAGATTCAGAGTTTTCTACTGAAGCTGGACTAAAATATTTTTTATTAGGTGCTTTCTCTTCCGGACTTTTACTTTTCGGCTGCTCATTAATTTATGGTTTTACAGGAATTACTAATTTTACTGAGTTAGGAAGACTATTTACTCCAGGTGGACAAGAGGTTGTGACTGGTCTTTATTCTTTGCGAGGTTGTGAGCTAGGTATGATCTTTATACTAGTTGGATTACTATTTAAACTAACAGCAGTACCTTTTCATATGTACGCGCCTGATGTTTATGAAGGAGCACCTACCTCTATCACAGCCTTTTTTTCTATTACACCAAAAATTTCCATTTTAGCTGTATTTATTCGTATTTTTTTTGAAGGTTTTTATGATTTAATGATAGACTGGCAAACAATATTGATTTTTTCCAGCTTAGCCTCTATGATTTTGGGAGCTGTTGCTGCTCTTTCTCAAAATAAGATTAAACGATTATTAGCTTATAGTTCTATAGGTCATGTAGGTTATTTGCTTGTTGGTCTTTGCTGTGGTACAATTGAAGGAATTCAAGGTTTATTAATCTATTTAGTTGTTTATGTACTAATGACAATTAACATTTTTGGTATAATACTATTTCCTTTACGCCGAGAGTTTATCAACTCTGTACAACGTATAAAATATACAACTGATTTAGGTATGATGGCAAAAACTAATCCAGTGGTAGCCTTTACACTTACAGTTTCTATGTTTTCCATTGCCGGAATACCTCCTCTAGCTGGTTTTTATAGTAAAGCTTTTCTTTTTTTTGCCGCTTTGAGCTCAAACCTTTATCTACTTGCTGTTATAGGAGTACTTACCAGTGTAGTGAGCTGCTTTTATTATATACGTGTAGTGAAAATAATGTATTTTGAAAATCCTAAAAATTGGTTAAGTTTTTCACAAATTCCCAAAGAAAGTTCACTTGTAGTTGGTATCTCTTTCTTTTTTATACTTTTCTTTGTTTTTTATCCATCTCCCCTTTATTTAGCAACACACAAAGTTGCACTCTTTTTATCTTTATAACAAATATTATAAAAAAAAAGATCTAAAAAACAAAAAAGTATAAATAATCCTTTCCCATGATCTCCCAAAGGGAGATAATTGTTGGATCTCTGACAAAAACTGCGGGACAGGTTAGAAGGGAGATAATTATTGGATCTCTGACAAAAACGTAGAAAAGGGATTCAGGGAGATCGAACCATGATCTCCCTTCGGGAGATAATTGTTTTCCTAACCTGACAAAAAAAGCGAAGCTTTTTTTGTAAAGCTTTTTTTGTTTCAAATAATATTTTTGTTTAAGGTTTTCCAAAGGAAAACTTGCCTGGTATCCCTTCCCGTAGTTTTTGTTAGAAAACCATGATTTATATTCTTTTGTTTGAATACTTTTGTTTGAATTCTTTTGTTTTACGGAGTAAAACAAAAGCAGTAAAACAATAGCAATCATTGGGGTGTAGCCAAGTGGTAAGGCATCGGAATTTGGATCCGACATTCAAAGGTTCGAATCCTTTCTCCCCAGGGTAAAACAGGAATTCCGTATAATGGTTGCTTTGCATCAAAGAAAGGCCGAAAACTATTTAAAGCTTTTATAAGGTTTGTTTCTTATTGGTTTTTTAGCTTTTTGAAGCCATATGGTGCAGTACGTATCTCTTTTACGTCAAGAATAAAGAATACAAAAAAGGGATACTGTGATTATGAAAGAAAAATGTATCAAATATACAGCAGACAAAAAACACGTGACTAATATTAGACGAAACTTTAAAGCTTTATACTGATGGATTTGAGTATTGCAGAAAATGCGTACAGTAAAAAACTGTATGTCAGAAAATTTCCAATTTTTTGCCGGAGGCAAATTTGTTGAATCATAGTAAATGTTATTACGATAAAAAAGTAAACGATAATCTTAAAAAAGTCTCAAAATATCTTATTAAAAGTTTTTCTTACTTGGAAAACTCTATAATTTTTAATTTTTAATTTTTAATTTTTTTCCAAAAATTGATTCTTTGATTTTGGAACGATATTTTATAGGTATCCCTTATAAAAAGATTGACGAAACTCTTTATATATAAGAATAAGAAAAGAGATAAAAGATTATTTATATTCTTTTGTTTTACGTATTCAAACAACAGCAACTATTTATAACTTTTAACCACAACAGAAATAAAACAAAAATTGCTCAAATATTGACTGACAATTAAGTGATACCTGGAAGGTGCATCTTTTGAGTGTTTTGGGTATAAAAAAGTTCCTGGCCTTTTCGCGATATGAGAGATAAGGTTTTAGAAAGGGCAAAGATTGTATAAAAAAGGTCAGGAAAAACAATCTTTTCTTTATTTACGTGTTAAGCTGTACAATTTTGAAAATTTCTAAGTTTTTATAACTTGTTAAGATTTGTTATATTACAATATTGTAATACAACAAAGGCTCCTCTTACCCCTTTATATATTGTTTTTTGAAAAAGTCGTAAACTTTTTCATAATATATAGTTATAACATGGTTTTCTTTCGTCTCCCTTCTAACCTTTTCATCCTTTTTCATCGCTTTTTTTTTTTTTTAAAAAAAAAAAGGGCAGAAAAAGGCAGAAAAAGGCAGGGACAGGTCAGAGATCATGGTTCGATCCTTTGGATCCAACAATTGTTGGATCTCTGACAAAAACTGCGGACAGGTTAGAAGGGAAATCGAACCATGATCTCCCTTCGGGAGATAATTGTTGGATCCTTTGGATCGAACCATGATTGTCTAACCTTTTCTACGTTTTTGTCAGACAATAATTATTATTGTTGTTTTACGTATTCCAACAAAAGAAGCACAATCATGATCTCCCTTTGGGAGATAATTGTTTTCCCTTGGAAAACCATGATTGCTGGTAGCTTTTGTTTGAATACGTAAAACAAAAGAAGCGCAATAAGGGCTTCGATCAAAAGGATCCAACCATGTTTCACTCCATTTTCCTGCCCAAAAACATTAAAAAAAAAGCAAAACGAAAAAATAAAATAACGTGGACCTTTTTTTTTAATGAGTATCTCAAACATATAACTGTAAAAAGGATGTTTTTTTTATACCTGTCCCTTTTTTAGAGAGTATATCTTTAAAAGTCTCTGCTCTAAAGAAAAGTATAATTATATTCTTTTGTTACATGTCCTTTTTTATTGTTTTAAAAAATTTAAAACAATAAAAAAATATTTATAAAGCATAACAAATCATAAAAGGTATACAAAAAAAGGATAGAGAAATACAACCCTGTTGCTTTTTTGCTATATATAAAATTTTTTTATACTTTTGTTATAACTCTTTACATTCTATTTTTACGCTAAATTTTTAGAAAACAAAGGAAACTGAGTGAAAAGTGTTGATAAACCGTTTTTTTGTTACTTTTTGTTAATATAACTCCTCTCCACTAAGTAGAGAGAAAAAACTGTTTATAAAAGCAAATTGTTACAAACCGAATATACGACATAGTAGGTCGCGTAGATAAAGCATGTATGGATGATTAGCCAATTTACTTTAAAGACCGGGGGTATCCTGTATAGATCTAAATAGTTGTAATTGTTTTTGATATGTTTTTTCTGCGTTTACACTATCACCCGATGCTTTAAAGTCTAAAAAAGCTTGAAAAAGACGCTCACACTCCTCAAATTTATAATTAGTTTCATATTTCATAGAGACTATTTCTATAACAACAAAAGCTAAATTGGGTAAGATCAACACTAATAAATTGGAGAAACCTTTATTAGGAACGAACTTCCCTAAAAAATTTGTTCCGACTAAGTTTACAACCCAAGTTCTTGTTTTTTCTAAGTTACAAATAACAAACAGAAGGAAGGCAGTACCGTTTATGTAAGCTACAATGAATAAACAATAAAGGTTAACAAGGTTGCTTCCTCCACCCCCAAAAAGCCCAAAAATAAGTAATAGAAGCCAAACTGCAAAAAAAGGCGTTCTAGATAAAATGTATACTATAGAAATATCCAGTTTAATAATGTAAGAAAGTATGTTCTTGATTAGCTTTTTTATTATAAAAAATAGATTTTGGTTATTATTTTTCAGTTTCATAGTCTATAATACTTATTGTTTGGCAAAAAGATTTACTTTTTTTTTTATATCGCCATATAATTGGTGAGCCAAGTAAAAAAACAAAACTTTTCTTTTACCAGAAGCAAAGATATCTTGTTTTTCTCTATACAATTCCTGAATATTTATTCCAGTATTTTTTTTTTCCAAAGAAAAAATAATTTTTTCACAGTTTTGTATTTCAAATTTTATGAGGCTGTTCTCTCGGCATAAATACAGGGATATCAGTGCACAAATAAAAATAAAACATGTGTAATCTTTTTGCGTTTTATCATATATTAGTTTCTCATGAAATTTATAAAAAGTTTGAAAAAAAGAAAAATGTAAAAACTTTGTACACTCTATATTTTCATACTCCAAACGGAAAAATAGCCTAAAACTAAAATAATAGCTTATTAAAAGCCGAAAAAAAATAAAAAAAAATTGTAAAAGAGAACCTTTATATAAACCGTAGAGATAAGCAAGGAAATAGACAATTAAAAAAAAGATTCCGTGTATCCTATGGTCATAAAAAGAACATTCAACCTCTGCCATTCTGCAAAAAACTACAGAAACAATCCTGCTTTCTTCCATTCTTTTTATAAAAAACGAACAATTGCTGGCACGCAGAAAATATAATAAAATCAAAAAGGGTATATAACAAAACATTATAGGTTCGTAAAGACAATTATCAATGATTCGATCCTTTGGATCCAATATTTATTGCGCTACTGTTGTTTTACTGCTTTTGTTTTACTTCGTAAAACAACAAACAATAGCAATCAATGAAAAAAAACGAATAATAGGGTAATAAAAAAGATTTACCCGTTAGAATACATGCACTCCTATAAAGACAAATAAATGTAGGTAAGCAGAATCCAAAAATAAAAACAATATAAGCATTCTCTTTTGTTTCTATTTCGGAAACTAAAAGATGCTTAATTGTTTCTATAAGAAAATTCATAATTTTTACACTTTTATTTTTTTTTTACAAAGCACTTATAATAGATTCAAATATAGGTAATAATAATAATGATTTATATTCCATTATTTGTTTATACCTCTATTTACATCTATATGAAATATTTTACGCTAAATTTTTAGAAGACAAGGGATTTTTGTAAGATATCAAAAATTGTTCAATTTTTCCTAAAAAAGGTATGAAAATTAAAAAGTAAAGGAAAAAGTAAACTGAAGCAGCTTGACCTATAAAAATATAAGGGTCTTCTACAGGTTTCAATCCTATCCAAACTAAGATTACACAGTCTGCAACAAGCAACCAAAATAATTTCTTGTGGATTGGGCGGAAAGATGAACTTCTAGTTTGAGCAGTATTAATAAAAGGTAGGGCTAACAAGGCAATAAAAACTAAAGCTATAGCTGCAACACCTCCTAATTTGTTTGGAATACTACGTAAAATGGCGTAAACCCATAAGAAATACCATTCTGGCACAATGTGTGCAGGTGTAGACATAGGATTAGCCGGAATGTAATTATCAGGGTGACCTAAAAAGTTAGGGTAAAAATAAACAAAAACAGAGAAAAGTATTGCAAATAAAACCCAGCCTATTAAATCTTTTACGTAAAAGTATGGATAGAATGAAATTTTGTCTACTGATGAGTTAGTACCCAAAGGATTATTTGAACCATATTGGTGTAAAGCTGCAAGATGAACTATAGAAGCTCCTGCAATAATAAAAGGTAGTAAATAGTGTAAACTATAAAAACGATTTAAAGTAGCATTATCCACAGAAAAACCTCCCCATAACCAAGTTACTATACTATCTCCCACAAGAGGAATTGCACTTGCTAAACTAGTGATCACAGTAGCTCCCCAGAAGCTCATTTGACCCCAAGGTAGAACGTAACCAATAAATGCTGTTAAAATCATTAAAAGTAGAATAACTACTCCAACACACCATACCAATTCACGAGGACTTGAGTAACTTCCATAATATAAATTACGAAAAATGTGCAGATAAACTACAATGAAAAACATACTTGCTCCGTTGGCATGCATGTAACGTAAAAGCCAGCCTCCTTCCACATCACGCATAATATGTTCTACGCTTAGAAAAGCAAGATCTACGTGTGGAGTGTAGTGCATAGCTAAGAAAATACCTGTAGCTATTTGAAGCATTAAACTAAGACCTGCCAGGCTACCAAAACTCCACATATAATTTAAATTACTTGGAGTGGGATAGTCTATAAGATGATCGTTTATTACAGATAATGCAGGTTGTTTTACTATTGATAACCTTTTCATATTTGTTATATTATATCTATTTCTTACATGGCTTTAAAAAGGATTTAGAAAGGATTGTTTATACAACAAATTCAAAAAACAGCAAATGAATGATATATTCTTTGCTATAAAATTCAAAGAACAACTGAAGAGATTTCAGGAAATAATTATTGCGCTATTTTTGTTTTACTGCTTTTGTTTGAATCCTTTTGTTTGAATCCTTTTGTTTTACGAAGTAAAACAACAAACAACAAAACAACAAACAACAGCAATCAATGATTTGTGTTGTTTTACGTAGTAAAACAAAAGAAGGCAAATAAGGGCTTTGCCTTCTTTTGTTTTACTACGTAAAACAACACAAATCAATGATTCGATCCTTTGGATCCAATATTTATTGCGCTACTGTTGTTTTACTGCTTTTGTTTTACTTCGTAAAACAACAAACAATAGCAATCAATGACGATTTCTATAAAAATAAGCCCTTATTTGTTACAGAAAGAGATACTTGTTGTGAACAATTATCATAATATCTCTATATAAGGAACAAACTTTTGTCCTATCCTTTTCTTGTTTATATTTTTTTGTATGATAAAACACTTTTTGTGTTCCTTCAAAAATATAGTAGATATATACAAATAGTATGAAAAAATATAAAACTATTAACCCTTTATAAGATTAATAAACTCTACTGCTATTGTACCACGTACACGATAGTAAATAACAAGTAAAGCTAAACCAATAGCCGATTCAGCTGCCGCAACAGTAAGCACAAATAAAGCAAATAATTGTCCAATTAAATCGTCTAGATAAACAGAGAACAAAAGAAAATTTAAGTTTACGGCAAGAAGCATAAGTTCAATAGACATTAACATTATAATTATATTTTTTCTATTCAGAAAAATGCCCCAGATACCGAGTAGGAATAAAATCGTTGAAACTGCAAGATACTTTACTAAGTCCATAAAGATATATAATTTATTATAAAAAAAAGAAAAGGTTTTCTAACAAAAACTACGGGAAGGGATACCAGGTAAGTTTTCCTTTGGAAAACCTTGTGTCGTGGAAGGGATACAGGGATACCCCTCCCTTCAAAAATACTATTTGAAACAAAAAAAGTAAACAAAAAAAAAGCTTTTTGAAGGGACACAACAAAAAATGCAAACCTGTTGTCGTGGCTTTTACTTCAAAAATCTTTTTGAAGGGACACAACAAAAAATGCAAACCTGTTGTCGTGGCTTTTACTTCAAAAAATGCGAAGCATTTTTTGTTGTGTCCCTTCAAAAAGATTTTTTTTTGTCAAACATGGACAGGAAGTAAGGGGTATCCCTTCCACGACAACAAGTCAGGCTTTTTTTGAAGTAAGGGGTATCCCTTCCACAACAACAGGTTTAAGGTTTTCCTGCCTTTTTCATCCTTTTTCTTCGAAAAAGGATGAAAACTGGTATCCCTTCCTGTCCCGTAGTTTTTGTTAGAAGAGATAGAAGGTTGCTGTTGTTTTGTTGTTTTACGGAGTAAAACAAACTTTTTCAAACAAAAGAATATAAATCAAAGGTTAATAGTATTTGAAGGGATACAAAATGTACCTTTTTAAAAAATATGTGTCGCTTTTTGAAGGCAGGTTTTCCTAACCTGACAAAAAAGTAAACAAAAAAAGTAAATCTGTTGTGGTGAAAGGGATACCTCTTACTTCAAAACAAGTAAACCTGTTGTCGTGGAAGGTAAACCTAATCTGTCCCTACGGTTTTCCTTCGGAAAACCTTAAAAAAATGGCTGACCTGACAAAAAAAGTAAACCTGTTGTCGTGGCTTTTACTTCCTGTCCATGTTTGACAAAAAAAAATCTTTTTTGAAACAAAAAATGCTTCGCATTTTTTGTCAGGTTTGCATTTTTTGTTTACTTTTTTTGTCAGGTCAGCTTTCGGTTTTTCTGGTATCCCTTCACTTTTCTTGTATCCATCTCTTTTCTGCCCTTTAAAAAAAAAAAAAGCGCAGAAAAGCAATATATACATCAATTTTTGTCAGGAAAAAGAAGGGATACAAGAACAGTACTAAAAAAAAGATATATAAATATATAAGTATAATAAGGATTTCTTTATTTAGGAGATTATATCTTCTAAATGTATGAAAAAGAAAAAGAAACAAGTATAAAAGCGTTTTTATATCTCTTACAGGAAAAGGATACAAAGAATATTCCTACATAAAGTATAAGATAGTCTAAATAACCTTATAAACATATAATATATATAAAGATTATCCAATTTTTCCAACGGTTTTACCAAACTCTCTAGTGTTTTGTTCAAACACTTGCTGACGCTTTACATACACGCCTTTATGCATAGTTAAAACAATTGCCCCAATCATAGCTACAAGCAATATTAAACTTGCGATTATGAAAAAATAAAAATAATAAGTGTAAAGCAATAATCCTACGCTTTCAATATTAGTAACACTTTCAATAAGAGAAGAATACTGCACAAAACCCCCACTCAGAAAAAAAGAATCGGAATGTGAAACTAGGGGGATAAGGTCATTGTCAACAATCAAAAAGATCTCAAATAAGAAAAGGATTCCTAATAGCCCGCCTATTGGTAAATAACGTAGCCTTTTTTCATTGATCTCTGCTAATTTTATATTTAACATCATTACAACGAAAAGGAAAAGTACAGCAATAGCTCCTACATAAACTACTAAAAAGATCATGGCAAAAAAGTCCAAACCTAGCAAAATCAACAATCCTGCAACGTTAAAAAAAACCAAAATTAAGAAAAGAACGGAATGGACTGGATTACGTGCTTGTATTACCATTACACCTGAAACCAAAGCAAGACTAGCAAAAAAATAAAAAAGAGAATTCATAAAATATAATGATATTTTTTATAATGTAATGTATGTGATTGTTCTTATTTTTTTGTTTATCCATTCTTTTTTTGAAAGGATACAATCAAAAGGTTTTCTTGTATCCCTTCCTGTCCCATCGCTTTTTTTTTAAAAAAAAGAAAAGGTTTTCTAACAAAAACTACGGGAAGGGATACCAGGTAAGTTTTCCTTTGGAAAACCTTGTGTCGTGGAAGGGATACAGGGATACCCCTACCTTCAAAAATACTATTTGAAACAAAAAAAGCCTGACAAAAAAAGCGAAGCTTTTTTTGTAAAGCTTTTTTTGAAGTAAGGGGTATCCCTGTATCCCTTCCACGACAACAGGTTTAAGGTTTTCCTGCCTTTTTCTTCGAAAAAGGATGAAAAAGGATGAAAACTTACCTGGTATCCCTTCCCTGCCCTTTTTTTTTTTAAAAAAAAAAGCGATGGGACAGGAAGGGATACAAGAAAACTACGGGACTTTGTTTTTGTTAGGATGGATACAAGGACAGTACCAAAAAAATGTATACAGAAAAATATATACAAAAAGAAGGATACTATAAACAAAAAAGAGTAAAGAATAGTAAACAGTTTATAAAACAAACTTTTGGCCAGAAAGCCTTCACAGATTTGCATAACTGGGACAGGCAGGATTCGAACCTACGTAGAACGAATTCAACAGATTTACAATCTGTCGCCTTTAACCACTCAGCCACTCTCCCATAGCAATATTATACTGCTACTTTTTTTGTTATCGATGCGCTTATAAAGAAGTTTTTGCCTTGTATTCATATCTTTTCTTGTATCCTAAGAAAAGTAAAGGTTTTCTTGTATTTTTTGCTTTTCTGATGTATCCCTTCAAAAATTGATGTATCCTAACCTGTCCCTGCCTTTTTCTGCCTTTTTCTGCCTTTTTCTGCCTTTTTCGAAGAAAAAGGATGAAAAAGGATGAAAAGGAAGGTTTTCATCACTTTAAAAAAAAGGGGCAGAAAAGGAAGAAATACAAGGATACGAAAGAGAACAACAAATCATTGATTCGATCCTTTGGATCGAATCAATGATTCTTTTTCGGCAAATAATGATTGCTATTGTTTTGTTGTTTGTTGTTTTACTTCGTAAAACAAAAGAATTCAAACAAAAGAATTCAAATAAAAGCATTCAAACAAAATAGCGCAATATTTATTGCTATTGTTTTACGTATTCAAACAACAGCAGCGCAATCAATGTGACCATCCTTCTTGTTGCCTTCTTTTGTTTGAATCCTTTTGTTTTGTTGTTTGTTGTTTTACTTCGTAAAACAAAAGGATTCAAACAAAAGGATTCAAACAAAAGGATTCAAACAACAAACAACAAAATCCACATTTTTTATTTTTTGATGTATCCCTTCAAAAAATAAGGATTTTTACAACCTTTCAAATATTATCCGTACCTTTTTTTTTAACGATCTACTTCCCCAAATACAATATCTTGTGTACCAATAATAGTTACAACGTCTGCTAACATATGATTGCGTGCCATAAAATCCAAACCTTGTAAATGAGCAAAGCCTGGGGCTCTTATTTTACAACGGT
>JAABUS010000509.1_pt1 | contig 97923 bp, 93 predicted proteins | sample 5560161 | NCBI WGS metagenome assembly JAABUS01 (sample SAMN10711885, study PRJNA513376) | rock metagenome | isolation source: Antarctica rocks | place: Antarctica: Victoria Land, Trio Nunatak nord | collected 2016-01-04
TTGATCAACCGGCTCAAGCAGAACCGGGCGATCGCCACCCGTTACGACAAGCTGGCCGTACGCTATCACGCGATGCTCACGCTCGCCGCGATCCTGCTCTGGGTGTGAGTATGCAAACAGACCCTAGGGGATAGCGGAGGGGAATCCGCCCCATAACAATCCCGATTGCGGCTGCTCGCCGCGGCTGCCCGTTGCAGCAGCCCGGTGCGGCATCACCGGTTTGGAATCTGCGCAAGGCAGCTTCACACCGCCCGGGAATCTCATTCCCTGTCCACCCCACGTCACAACCCTATTCACCAGCATGCCTGCCGTTGATGTGCACGATCGCCGTCAGTGGCAGCGATGAGTGTCAGTGCCAAACAGTCGCCGACAGGTTCGCCCACCTGCCGTCTCCCAGGTTTGCACCGATGCGCGCTTCACTCCCAGACTGCCTGGCCTTGATGCGCTCACGCCACACGACGCCTCTCGATTCTCGAATCTGAAGACGTTCCTTCTCTCCTCGAACGGCAGAATTCGCGAATCCGTTTCGTTCATAGGCGTCTATCGATTGACGCCAGCATTGAGGCGTCTGGTATACATGACTCGCAGTCACCGATATGTACGGACATGTAGTACAAATGTTCCAAACATGATACGGTTCGTGTCAGAAAGACACGAACCGTATACGAAAGAGGTTGAGCATTGATGTCCACCGTTATGGTCAACGATCCAGTGATGAGGCTTACAGCAGAGCACGCCGCGGCTATTGGCATGGCGGTGACAGCGATGCGGGCCGAATCCGATTATCCGTTCACGGTTGAAACCTTGGCAGAGATATCCAATTTCAGTCTCTTCCACTTCGCGCGGCTGTTCCGGTCGCTGATCGGCATACCTCCGGGCGAGTTCCTGACCGCATTGCGCTACGATCGGGCCAAGGAACTGCTGTTGACGACCGACCTATCGGTGACGGACATCTGCTTCGAGGTGGGATATGACAGTCTGGGCACGTTTTCCAGTCGTTTCAAGCAACTGGTCGGCGTCGGACCGGCCGGATTCCGGGCTCTCCCTGAAGTGCTGGACACCTTGACAATCGATGCCTCGGCAGCAGCATCTTCGATTCCCCCGGAACAGGGAAATCGGGCAACGATCCGGGGACACATCGTCAACCCACCAGCTGGCGCGCATGCATATGTCGGCATTTTTCCGGCATCGATCGCTCGGGGCTATCCGGTTGCAGGTGCACGCGTTGCCGCCAACACCCCATTCATTCTCCCCAACCTGCCACGTGGCAAGTTCCGGCTGCTCTGCGCAGCCGTTTCCGCGAGCACCTCGACGCGCAGTCATCTTCTGCCAGGTGCGGATTTGCGGGTCGCGAGCCATCCGGAGATCATCTCGATCGAAACCGGAAAGGAAGTGTTCGACCTCCCTCTGCTGATGCGTCCACTGCATGCCCACGAACCGCCTGTGCTCATCGCCCTGCCAGCGCTCGATCTGCGGTGTTTGCAGGGTAGGTCTGACCGATTGCCGAGAAGTCAGCAGAGTGTTCTCAAAATGCTTGCAACCGGAGACTAGTGCTCTGTCAGCCATCATTCTCCGGGATCGGCCTCACGGTAGGGAACGGTTTTATGCCGTTCCGATCGGGCAAAGCCCGATACTGCCAAGTCGGCGCATCATGCACTTGAGCCGTGACAGACCACTAGGGCGTGTTTGCATAGCCGTCCAGATACGCAGCTCCAACGAACGATGGCCCTGTGGGCCATCGGAACCGATGAAGCTTCTCGATGCAGCTGCTGGCATCGCCGGCAGCTGCCAAGCCGTTCCCTCCGGTGAGACCGGAGACCACGTTGCTCGCCGGGACACCCATTGCAAACACGCCCCAGAGCTCTGTCATCCGTGGACTGCCGAAGTGCCGGAAAAGAGATTTCCCAAATGGCCTCCCTCACGGCTGCGGAAATGACGGAAAGCGATCGCCGCTCGCTGATGAATGTCCATGGAGAATCAGCGTTGACAGACCTCCAGGGCTGAACGCGGTTCGGAGCGCTCAACTGCTCAGAGAATTGTCGATGTATTGGGCCACGCATCGCCGACATGGTCCCAAGGGAGTTCGCGAATTCCCGTCTGGTTTGTTGCCCGCATCCCCATCCTGGTTCCAGGCGGTTGCCGACACTCGGGTCACCGTTCGCTAACGTCTCCTCAACAGCGCAGGATGGAAGAAGCCATCCTCATCACGACATCATCATATTCTGGGGTCATGATCTTCAGCGCGTTACTGCGTATACGCGCTGAAGATGCACTACGACCGTTACCATAACAACGCAAGGAGAAGTGATGATTACACGCGTTCATTCAGCACCCATCGTCGTATCCGATCAGCAGGCAGCGATCGATTTTTACGTGGGCAAGCTGGGCTGGAAGGTCGTTATCGACCAGATGATGGGTGACAATTTCCGGTTCATCACCGTCTCCCCCTCACCCGGAAGCGCGCAGATCGCGCTCAATCCAGAGGGCATGCTGCGCGATCGCAAGGTGGGCTCCCAGAGCGGCATCTCATTGATTGCAGACGATATCGACAGGCTCTACGAGGAACTTTCAGCCAGGGGCCTCACGTTCACGATGCCACCCAGCGACATGCCGTGGGGAGCTCGCGGCGCGGAGATTTCCGATCCGGATGGAAACACATTCTTCGTGACGACCGATCAGGCGTAAGGATCTGCTCACCGTTCGTTCCTCTGGAAGCCACGCCTCATGAAAAAGACCACCCGCAATGGATGGACATCCATCGGCTGCGGTCTTTTATTTTTGCTGCAGCCTAATAGAGCCGGGAATCCGCTCGCCTCAAGAAATCGTGGTTCTTATGACCCAAGTCCAAGCTTGAGCGCAAAGATCTGAGGCTTCAGGCTGGGCTCCTTGGAGGTTGGAGTTGCCGGCAGAACGCCCGCTGGGCCACCCGGCGTCGCCTCATTGGATACCTCAGGCGCCGTGAAGATCGGTGCACCGGCCGCGAACACGATCATGTCTTCGGCAACCGCGAGTGGCGCGTTCAATCCGGCTGAGGCCAGGAACTTCCAGACCTCCTTGCCGGTCTTGAGCTCATACGCGCGGAGATAGCCATCCAGAGAGCCGGAGAGCACGACATCGTTGACGACCGTTGCCCCGGCGACAACCATCGCGTTCACCTTGACGTCCCAGACGATGTCTCCCGTCACCGCATCGATCGCGGCCAAACCACCGGTTGCCTGCGAGATGTCACCACCAGCGGTGCTGTCGGAGTTGGTTGGCGTCAGGTACATTGGAAAATCGATGTACGGCGCAAAGATCATGTTCTCGCCGAACGCAATAGGAGATTCAACCCCGCCCAGACCGCCCGGGTAGATTTTTGTGGTACCGGGGGGAAGCGCTTGCCGCTCGTCGTTCTCATGCATTCCCACCTTGGTTTTCCATAGGAGCGCGCCGCTATCGGCAAGGGTAGCGATAACAGTACCTGTCTTGCCTGCACCTACCGAGATCAGGGTCGGAGTCTTGTTCAAGGTTACCGTGGCAAGCACCGGCGTCTGCTGGAAGTCATGATCGTAAAGATCATGTGGCCGGGCATTGATCGCCCAGCGTACCCCGCCGGTTGCGGTATCCAGCGACACCATGGACGCCGCGTAATCATTTGGACCCGGCCGGCTGGACCCATTTGGATATTCCTTGTTGCCGGGATACGGGCCCGCGTTCCCGGTTCCGAAATACAGATTGCCCTTTTCGTCCACAGAAGGTGGATACCAGAGCCCGGCGCCAGAATTGATTCGAGGTGATCCCCACAGATTATCGGTCGTGGTGTCGAACGTCCAGAGCGTTGAACCAGTTTGGGCGTCCAGCGCGAAAAGGATGCCGCGAGCCCCCCCTCGATAGTTGCCATTGGTGACATTATTGGGATTCGTACTGATATATACGATGTTGTCATAGACCAGCGGAGCCATATCGATACACTCGAATCCATGATTCGAGATATCGTTTTCCCACTTCACCTCGCCTGTTTTGGCGTCGAGGGCAAAAACAACACTGGTATCACCGGTTGCTGCATACACAATTCCATATGCTACCGCGACGCCATTGGGTCCGTTGCTGGGGATGTTGTAATCCTTCCGCCAAAGTTCCTTGCCGGTCGCTCGATCGAGCACAAAAACGTTGCTCTGCATATCCTGATAATAAATCGATTGATCGATGATAACGGCATTCGCGGTAATCCCGCTGAAGTTGCCGCTGACGGTAATGGGCACAGTCCAGGCAGTCTCGAGCTGGCCAAGATTGCTGGCATTGATGCGAGAGTTCGCGGCGGCGCGCGTCGCCGCGAGATTACCCTGGGCAACTGGCCAGCCACCGGCGTATTTCGTCACTTCGGGAGGAACCGGCGTTCCGCTGAGGACGTTTGGAGTTGCTGGTCCTGTTCCCGTTTGTTCCTGCGCCTGGCCTGGATTGCGCGCGAAGACACCCGCCGCTCCCGCAGCACCAAGTGAGACCCCGGCCGCGATCAAAAGCTTGCGACGCGACATGCTGGATCCAGAAGATCCCGAATTCTTCGACTTTGTCATATTCGATTTTGTCATAACCGAACCCCTCGAGTTTACAGACTCGCGCCGACCAAACACGATGATCACGCTTGATCATCCCATGGAATCAAAGGCCACGATGCAATTACCATGCCGCCTCCGTCACGAGCTTACGATCACGATACGGATTCTGTGACAGACGAATGCTCTTCCCGAGTCCGGCACCGGATCTTTCGCCTTTGATCGAGATCTCAACATCGAAATGATCCCGCCCGCCAAATAATTGCGTATATAGTCGTAACATGTAGAGAGCAGATGTTCCATGGCACCACGTGCGGACCTTCTCCTTGTGAAATGCTGCCTTCATCAATCACGACATCATCATTGTTCCAGGCATCATTGCAGGTTCTTCCTGCGATTGCCTTTTCCATCGCTGAGAGCGAGCCGTCACCTTGGCTGTGCAATCGACCGACACCGTCAACCCACTCATCCGTCTCGTACCGTCCCTTTCCTCTGATGATGGTTCGATTGTGATGCCCGCGCCGATGATCGGCCGGCTAACGGAAATGGCCGCAATTCGAAGCCTGCTCATTGATTCGGGAACTCGTCTCGTGGTCATCACGGGACCAGGTGGGGTCGGCAAGACACGCCTCGCCGCCTCGATTGCCGAGGTCGCTCAGGAGGATTTTTCGCACGGGGTCGTGATGGTGAATCTTGCCCAGGTTCGCTCGTCTTCGCTCGTCCTTCCAGCCATCGCTACCGCGCTTGGAATCCACGAACAAACCGACGGCGAGTTTGGGCGCGCCGTTTTGCAGAAGCTGGAACATCTTGCCGTCCTGCTCATCCTGGATAACTTCGAACACGTCAGCGCTGCAGCACCACTCCTGACCGAGTTGCTCGCCGAGACCGACCATCTCACCATCCTGGTGACGAGCCGGGTCGTGCTTGATGTCTACGGAGAGCACATCTATCCTGTTCCGCCAATGCATGTTCCAGACGCCGACGATGCTTCCGGGCTCGACGCAATCGGCGTGCAGCAATTCGAGGCAGTTCAACTCTTTGTCGATCGCGCGCGCGCCGTCGATGCTTCATTTCAACTGCAGGATGCGGATGTGCCCGGAATCCTGCACATCGTGCGGCAACTCGATGGGCTTCCCCTTGCGATCGAGCTGGCCGCATCCAGGGTGAATGCGTTTTCCCTGTCAGAACTTGCAGACAAGCTGACGAGCCGCCTGACGTTCCTGGTCAACACTTCACGGTTGGTACCGAACCGGTTGCGGACAATGCGCAATGCGATCGCCTGGAGCTACGATCTGCTCACGCCTGATGAGCGAGCCGCCTTCCGGCGTCTCTCGACCCTGATTGGGTCGTGGACGGTCGAAAATGCAGTGGCCATCTCGCAAATCTCTCCAGCCGCTCCGCATGCCCGGGAACCTCGCGTCCGATCAGGTCGCGCAGCGGGCAGCAGCGCCGGCAGCAGCGCCAGCAGCAGCGCCGGCATGGCAGCCGTCTGGACGTCGATCGCCGCAGCGACGGCAACGTGTCCATCTGCCCACTTCGGTCCAGCCGAGGAAAGCGACGACCTTGAAACGCGGGAACTGATCGCCTCGCTCGTCGACAAGAGTCTGATCCGGCAGGTAGACGGGGCCGGCGATCTCCCCCATTTCGAGATGCTGGAAACGCTTCGCGAATTCGGTCTCGAGCAACTCGAGGCAACCCACGAGTTCAACGACACCATGGAGCGTTACGCATGGCATCTGCTCGAATTTGCGGAATCCGCGGCACCACAGCTCACCGGCGTCGATCAGGTCCACTGGCTCGACCGACTCACGGAGTTGAAGGCGGATATCGGTGTGGCCTTCGGCTGGTTTTCCACCAGGGAGCCGATCGATCTTGCGCTGAGGATGGCAATTGCCGTGTGGCGGGTTGGGTATACGCGGGGCCAGATAACCGAGAGTCTGATGTGGATCGAAGAAGCCCTTGTTCGCGCCACGGATCGTACGGCGCTCCGGGCCGATGCCCTCAACGCTGCAGGCGTGCTGGTGAACATGCAGGGTCATGTCGATCGGGCCGAGCACCTCCATCAGGAAGCGATGGAGATAGGCTGCGAAAACGACCATCCCCATGCAGTTGGCATGGCATTCCTCGGGCTTGGGGAGATCGCCGTTGCGAATGGCAACCACGATGAAGCCCAGTGGATGTTGGAAGAAGCCGACAAGGTGCTCGTGCACAACGAGAACCAACGGACCGTTGCGGTTGCCAAGACGAACCTTGGCAATCTGCTGTGGTCGATGGGATCACTCGATCGTGCGGTTGCGGTCCATGCCGAATCGAAAGTGCTGTACGAAGCGATAGGCGACGAGCGCGGAATTGCCTGGGCCAAGACGAACATCGGGCGGATTGCCGCTGAGCGACAAGATTATGGCGGAGCAGTCGCAAACTTGCAGGAAGCAATTTTCCACTACGACAACCTCAACGACCGCTCGGGCATCGCGGAGACACTTGAGGGTCTCGCGGAGGTAGCGCAAGGACTGGGAGACCAGTTGCGCGCAGCCACGCTGTTGGGTGCCGCCGATGCACTCCGGGTCATCCTCAACCATCCGGTCCCGGGAATCGACTCTGTCAGCTATCAACATCTCATGGCGACGATCCGGGCTCAGGATACGACCGCGTTCGAACGAGGATGGGACAGGGGCCACGTGCTTTCCCTGCAGGATGCCACGGCTCTGGGCATGGGTATCGTGGTCAGCTCGGAGAAGCCATTCTCCTCGACGTCGATACCCAGCCAGTTCAACGCCGCTGGCAAGCGACCCAACCCGCTTACCAGCCGGGAGATGGACGTGCTGGGCCTGCTCCGATCGGGCACGAGCGATCGGGAGATCGGTGAACAGCTTTTTATCGGGGTTCGCACCGCGCAAACACACGTATCGCGCATCATCGCCAAACTTGGCGTCAATTCTCGTTCGGCAGCGGTCGCACGGGCGATTCGCGATGGTTTGATCTGAACGATTCCGTGGGGGAAAGCGACCACGACCGACGAGCGAGGCTAAGCGAGGTTATCGGATTCGCGTTTCCGGATCGTTTGCGATTGTGGCTCATCTACAATGATCAAATACTCGCGGAGCGCAGCAGCGGCCCGTTCGAACCGATCAAGCAGGAGACCATGAGCAGCACACCACCGGACGCCGATTCCGAAGGCACAACCACAACCGCACCCGGCCCGGATCATGGCGCCCATATCGCCAAGGCTCCCGTGCGCTCCCCATACAAGGTGCGCGATCTGAGCAGCCCTTTCCTGACCGAGGTCTGGCTGGTCTCCGCCGTCGTCTCGCTGCTCAGCATTCGGCTGTACCTGCAACTGACCGGATATCCTCAGGTCGGCAATTCGACATTGCACATCGCCCACATGCTGTGGGGAGCGCTGGCAATGATTGTCGCCTTCGGGATGCTGATGATTTTCGCCAGTGACGTCTGGAAGCCGGCTGCGGCAGTCATCGGAGGGGCCGGTTTTGGCGCGTTCATCGATGAACTCGGAAAGTTCATCACCAAGGACAACGATTACTTCTTTCGGCCAGCCGTTTCCCTTATCTACGCGGTCCTGGTCATCCTCTTCCTGATCGCCCGTTCAATCGACAAGGTCGACAAGGTCACTCCCAGCGATCACATGTTCTATGCGGTCCAAAGCATTCAGATGTTGGCGATTGGCAGACTCGATCGCGAGCATCAGGAAGCAGCACTGGTACATCTCGACAAGGCGAACTTTCCGTCGCCGTTCACGAACAACCTGCGTGAGGCCCTGCAGAACGCGGAAGTCGTCGAGAATGCCTCGCCACCACTGCTTCTGAAGTGGCGCCACGCGCTCACAGGCCACTATTGGCGGCTTGTCAGCAATCACTGGTTGTGGCGACTGGTAGTGATCATTTTCGTCGTGCGCGCATTGCAGATCGTCGGATCGATCGGACTTGGTGTCTGGAGCGGAGATTTCCAGCCATCCAACGGGTTGTCTTTCTCCGAATGGGGCACGCTGATTTCCGGCTTTGCCGCTGGTGCATTGGCAACCTATGGATTGATTCTCCTGTACCGGCAGGACCGGATGCGGGGCCTCAAGGCGCTGGCCAACTCGACGCTCGTCTCGCTCCTGTTCGGGCAATTCTTTGCCTTCGCCGCAAATCAGTTCGCCGCCTTCGGTGGATTGCTCATCGAGTTGGTCATTCTGGGCGTGCTTCGATTCTGGATCTCCAGCGAACATCGCAAGAAACCCGAAGACGATACTCCTGTTCTGCCAGAGGAGTATGAAGATGCCAGCCTGCCACGGGCTGCATAGCCCTGGCGTATTCACCTGAGATTGCCAATCGGGCAGGGATGACGGAATTGGCGCTCCCCGCTTCCCTTGCTTTCCCTGCGAGACATAAAGGAGTCGATCACTGATGCAGCGTTTCGGGATTATTGGCGGCACGGGAATAGAGATGCCGGGGGAAGGATTCGTGGAATCCACCATCTCGACGCCGTTCGGTGAGGCACACGTTTTCCTGGGGGAAGGCGACTATTCAGACTGCGTCTTCCTTTCCCGCCACGGGGCACACCACAACATTCCACCGCACAAAGTCAACTATCGCGCCAATCTCTTTGCCATGCGCACATGCGGAGTGAACGACGTTTTGGCCTCGTTTGCCGTGGGTTCGATCTCGGAAGACATTGCGCCCGGTGAGGCGGTCGCGATCGATCAGATCATCGATTTCACGCATGGTCGCGAGCAGACGTTTTTCGATGGTGGGGAACGCGGTGTCGCCCATGTCCCATTCACAGAACCGCTCTGCTCATCGCTGAGGACGCGGTTGATCGATCTTGCGCCGAACTTCGATCTGGAGCTCAGGCCAACCGGAACGTACGTTTGCTTCAATGGTCCACGGTTCGAAACCGCTGCCGAGATCAACATGTTCGGGCGGTTGGGTGCAGAGGTGGTGGGGATGACGGCGATGCCAGAGGCCGCTCTGGCGCGCGAATTGGGTATTCACTACGCCGGTGTCGCCGTTTCCGTAAACTGGGCAGCAGGAGTACGAGGTCCACTTGTGCTCGATTTCAGCGCACTCGATGGCATTCGCGGCCAGTTACTCCCGCTCTTTCTCCAGACGCTCCGCACCCCACGTCAACTCGACGCTCCATGCACCTGCGCCGAAGCTGACGGCGAACATGACATCATCGGGTTCCGTCCGCGATTCGACGAATAATCGACCGCTCCGATGGGCATGTCACCCAAACCTCCCCGTCGCTGCGGTGACACCTGCGCTTGACGTACACGATCCTCAATGGACAATGTGATTGACGTCTACGATCCTTCCGATCTGGTTGGGCCTGGTGTTTGACACATTTGAATGGGAGTTCATCGTATGGAATACCGTGAACACTCAACACCGCATACGGTCCGGAAGCACTGCCACTCCATACGAATCCTGATGCTGACAGGCATGGCTCTGATGGTGATGCTTTTCGGCGCCATCGGCCATGGTGCGACAACCTCGGCGCAAACGCCGGCGGCGACATCGCAGGTTCAGCCTACCGTCGCCGCAGCGACGCCCGTTGCCAGCGCCGTTGCCAGCGCCGTTGCCAGCGCATGTAATGCGATTGCACCTGGGACCGGTGCCGAAAAATGGATTCAGACCGAGCTGTACTTCGGCACGACAAAGGCCGGTGGCACGGAACTGACCGATGATGAGTTCAACCTTTTCCTGGACAAGGAGATCACCCCCCGGTTCCCCGACGGGTTGACGGTGCTGACCGGATATGGCCAATGGCGGACGGCAGCGGGCGAACCCACCAGCGAGAAGAGCGTTGTCGTGATCATCCTCTACCCGGCCGATCCGAGCAGCGGCACGAGCAGCGGCACGAGCGCCAAGATTCAGGACATCCGCGAGGCGTACAAAACCGAATTCGATCAGGAGTCAGTGCTTCGTGCCGATACACCGGAAGTTTGCGTCTCGTTCTGAGATACGGGGACTACAGTGAATCAGCACGAAGGGACCGACGAAGCATCCGGCCCTTCACGTTGCCGTGCCGGCAACGTTCCCCCCACCCCTCGACGCAGTTGCCCAGCAACCGGGAGTAGCAGTGGAATCACGCGAAGAGCAGGCGGCGTGGACGTTTGTTCGCAAGGCACGGATAGGCAGGCTGGCAACCATCGACAGTCGTGGTTTTCCGAGCGTCGTGCCGTTCTGCTTTACGCTGATGGCCATGCCGGAACCAACGATCGTCAGCGTGCTCGACGAGAAACCGAAACGGGTGACGGATGCTGCGCTTGGCCGGGTACGGAACATTCTGAAGCATCCGGAAGTCGGACTCGTCATCGATCACTATGACGAAGACTGGTCGAACCTGGTGTTTGTTCAGGCAAAAGGGATCGCCCGCCTCATCGAGGTGAGCGATCCCCTTCACGCACATACGATCGTCCAGCTGCGGATCAAGTACCCACAATACGAGGCGATGGCGCTCGAAAAACGCGCCGTAATTGCAATCGATCAACTCCGTCTGCGCGTTTGGCGCGGCGATGGTCAGACGTTCGGGCAGCGGGATGACCAGCGGGACGAGTAGCGACAGGGTGAGACGGACGCGGATCAGGCGCCGACAACCGACGGATCGCCGCCGATACGAACACCAGTGTCGACTCCGGCAATCGCCGCGAGATCATCCTCCGCCAACGAGAAGTCGAAGATGTCCAGATTCTCGGCCATTCGCTCCGGCGTCACCGACTTCGGGATCACCACGTTGCCGATTTGAACGTGCCAACGAAGGATGATTTGCGCCGGCGACTTGCCATGCTTCGAAGCCAATTCGCCGATTGTCGCATTCTCGATCAGCGAGCCCTGCCCGAGAGGTCCCCACGCTTCGGTTGCGATGTTGTGTTTTGCATGGAATGCACGCAATTCCTGTTGAGGGAATTGCGGATGAAGCTCGATCTGGTTGATCGCCGGGACGACGCTGGTCTCACTGATGAGCCGCTCGAGGTCCTCGACACGAAAATTGGAGACGCCAATCGCGCGGGTCCTGCCATCCGCGAGAAGCTTCTCGAACGCTTTCCAGGAATCGACGAATCGATTCTGCGCGGGGGTCGGCCAGTGAATCAGATACAGATCGACACGATCCAGTCCCAGCTTTTCGAGAGATTTGTCGAACGCCTCAAACGCGGAATCGTATCCCTGATTTTCGTTCCACAGCTTCGTCGTTACGAAGAGTTCTTCACGTGGAATGCCGGACTCGGCAATTGCCCGCCCGACGCCTTCCTCATTCCCGTAGATCGCGGCCGTATCGATGTGCCGATAGCCAATCTGGAGGGCGCGTGTGACGGCCTCTTGGGTTTCCGTATTGGGAATCTTGAAAACACCGTATCCAAGCTGTGGAATTTCGATACCGTTATCGAACGTCATGATGGGTACGTGTGCCATGTATGGAGCATCCTTCACGTGAATTCAGCAACCAACGTTTTCATGTGAGCCGTGTTGCTCCGACTTACTACCACTTTGAAAGCAACTTCCACGCCAACTCTCGATCGGTGAAAACGCGATAAGCCCGCCGCCTATCCTTCTGTCCCCAGACCTCCTTTCCCACCATCCATACTCGCTGCCAAAGGCGATCCGTATCCTTGCCCTCACTTGCTCTCACGGCGATGCGATCATGAACGACGTCGACGATTTTGCCTTCACCGGAAGCCAGGAGAATCTTGGAGCCTATGCCGGCGGCGAGGTCATCATTCTCACGATTTCCGGTGGTGATACGAACGAGAATGCGCCTGAAATCCTTGCCAGTGCAGTCTGGACATCCCTGCCGGCGGTCAAGGCCGATACCGTGATGGAGGTCAGCAGCGATACCTTCATCGGTGGCATCGGGTACGGTGCCGCCATGGATGTCGTCAACACGATCGGAGCGTACTTTGACATTCCTCCCGTCGTCGATACCACGAGTTAGACCTTCGAATCGGGCTCGACCGAATGCACCCTTGTCCATGATCCGGTCGCGACCACTAGCGGCCGGATCATGAGGCCAGGTCAGCGATTCAGAGCGAGCATTCGACTCGGATGGCTCCCGAACCCGATCCGACAGCTCATGTCAGTACCGACAAGCAGGTGGATTGACGTTCGCAGGGTGCAGGATGATGGATTCTCTCTGAAAACTGCTCGTCATGCCAACAGTGTTCCGTTGTCACCTGAAACTTGAAGGGCGACAGGGGACAGGGGGATCCGCACCGGGGCATGATAACGTCGCGAAGACGCCACCATCCGTTCAGCCAACCGGGCGCGAGAGCGATCGACGTTCAGGCGCCGCGAGAGTGAACGACCTGGCCCGTGATCCACTGACCGGCGTCGCTCACCAAAAAGAGGATGATGCGGGTGGCGTCTTCAGGTTGTCCGATCCGACCGAACGCCATCGAGGCCCCGATCGTGGCCTTGAGCTCGTCGGTCATCCAGCCAGTATCGGTGCCGCCTGGGTCGACCGCGTTCACGGTGATGCGTTTTTTGGCGACGCCCGCCGCAAGCGAAGAGGAGAACGTCGCAATCGCGCCTTTCGTTGCGGCATAGGCAAGTTGGTCAGGCATCGCTCCAACTTCCTGGCCCGATGTCATGTTGACAATGCGACCACCGGTCTTTGCTTCGGGAAACCGCCGTGCAAATTCGGACGAGAGCAGCATGGTCGTCCGCAGGTTCACTGCGTAGTGCCGATCCAGTTCCGCCGCAGTCAACCGGTCGAATCCATCCTGTACGCAATAAGCGGCGTTGTTGATGACAATGTCCACCGTTCCAAGGCCCTCATTGACCTCGTCCAACAACCGTATTGCGGCATCCGCAGCAGCCAGATCGATCTCGATCGCCTGAACGCGACCTCCGTACGTAAGGAGTTCCTGGCGAAGCACCTCCGGCTCGCTGGCATCCGTGTGATAGCGATCCTAGACGATCCAATGGGTGAAGGCGACATCAGCGCCGCAGGCCGCCAGCCCACGATAGACAGCCGCTCCGATCCCGTTCAATCTGCTTGCTCCGGCAACGAGGGCGACTCGTCCTGACAAGTCTCCACCAAGAAGTTCCATGGATGTTCCTGTTCTGTTTGCTGCGGTTTCCCGTAACAACGGTTTTTCAGGCTCGAAAACGAATCATGACAAGACGGGGGATGTGCGGGTTCTGGCCTTCCGGTCCTCCGGCAGGCTCGACAAGACGATCCAGCGTCCAGCCGGTTTCGACCGCCACGTTCAGATACGAGCTCAATGTGCGATGCCAGGCTCCCACCCTGCCGCGCACGCCACCCGCAAACCGGGACCGCCAATTCTTCTCCTCGAGGTAGTGTGAAATGATCCGGGCCGGCATCTCCACGTCCTTCTCCCACGTCGCGTGCGGAGCATCGAAGCAGGGATGCGTGATGGCGATCACGAACCAGCCACCGTCTTTCACGACGCGCCGAACCGCGCGATAGACGGCTTCGAGATCGGGGATGTCCATGAGCGCCATCATGCAGATCGCTCCATCGAACCGGCCACTCTCGAGCGTGGCGAGCGTCTGGGCGTCGTCCACATCGAACGCAGGCGACTGGAGGGACCCGGGTGGTTCGCTCCTCGCGAGCTCGATCATGCGGGGTGAGATGTCGATACCGGCGACGTTCGCTCCAGATGCGACGAGCAGCCGCGAGAACATCCCTTCACCGCACGCAACGTCGAGCAGGACTTGACCATCAACATCGCCGGTCAGGGAATAGGCATGCTCGGCGATGATGGCATGTGCCCAGCTCTTCGTCCGAACCCACATCGCGTACCAATCCGCGATGTCGTCGTATCGCGCGCCAAGGTTCGATCCCATCACCATATCTCTCCATACCGGGCGAGTAATCCGGTCTCACCGGCGTGATTAGAAACACCATCGTAAGGAAACAGAATCTGATCGATCAGCCTCGGCGTTGCGTGTACCCAAATTCCGGCGATCGGAGACAGGAGTTCGCCAGCGACATCGAGAGCAGGCAGGCGCGATCAGACCCTGATCTTGGTTTGGAGCATTGCGTGATCGGCTTCCCTCAGAAGATCCTCACGATTGCTCCCCTCTCTCGTCGTCGCAATTCCCACGCTAATCGCGACTCCAAGCTTCGCCAAGTCGCTCTCGCGTGCGGCCTTCTTGAGTGTCTCCGACAGTGCGAAGGCATCGGAAGGATGTCCCGGCAGGAAGACAACGAATTCATCACCACCAAATCATGCCATGAGCGCATGTTCTGGCAAGGACTGTTTCAGGACATCGGCAAAGCCGATCAGCGCCTGATCGCCAACATCGTACCCGAACGGATCGTTCAGATACTTGAACCGATCGATATCCATGTAGAGCATGGAGCTTGCAGCATTCGGATGGGTTTGCTCCCACTCGGTCACACGCTCCGCCCAGCACCGGCGATTCATCAATCCCGTTAGGTCGTCACGTCCTGCCTCGGCGATCAACTCGGTATTGAGGTTGAGAATTTCGTCTGCCACTCGCTGCTGAATGATGAACACCATGAACGAGCGCGCGAATCCAGACGATCGTGCAGCTAATGAGGATCACCGTCCCCGTAGACCGGATCACGAGCATCTCGCGAAAATCCCCGGTCTACAGGAATTCGACCCCCAGATAGAAGGCAAAGAGAACCGAAGAGCCCATCATGATCGTCGCAATGACCCGCGTGACCATCTGCGACATCGCCTGCGAGGATGGGAGTGTCATGTCGCGATTTAATGGTCTCGGGGATGACTCAACCGACATCGGTGCTGTATTTTCGCCTTGTTCATGGCAGATCAGAAAACATATCTCTATACATCATGAACGCATAGCATCAGGCATTAAGGTCCTTCTCAAGCGTGATTGCCTCGCACCTCTATCACTTCGCTCACCCTGAGCGGTGAAAGATGCATGGCGACGCCAACCAGCAGGTCAGATGAATTATGGGTACTTGTAGAATGTCGTAGATGAAGATCGCAGCGGTCGATTGGGATCAACCCCCAACCCGGACATGGTCGCTGTCCGCTTCATCAATCTCATGCTTGCAGTTCTTTCCCGGCGAGGTGATTTGGGCGATTTCTCGGTGATCGAGTGCGTCGCGTGCGTGAACCGCCACGATGACCGCACGGCGCGAACAGGGGACACATGGTGAACACCGACAGCCTGATCTCCGAACTCGCCAAAATTGCCGATGACGTGATCCTCCCGCGCTATCTCGCGCTGAAGGATGGTGACATCGAGGAGAAGTCGCCCGGCGAGTTCGTCACGATTGCCGACCGCGAGGCGGAGGAGTGCATCACGTGCTACCTGGACGCGATCATGATCAGCGAGGAGGCCGTCGGATTGCAGTCATCGCTGACAGACGCCCTGAAGACGGACGCCACGTGCTGCCTTCGATCCCGCCTGTTGGGAGCGGGACTCCACTATCTTGAGACTTCATCGACGAGTTGATACGTATGGAAATGTCATACAATACAGGACAACTTGGAGCACTCATGGATGAATCGCCGGACGTCCTGCACTTACAGTGGGACGAATGGAATCTGGATCACGTTCAGAAGCACGAATTAAATTAAGAGCACGGATTAAATCAAGAGGATGTGGTGTTCCTCTTTGAGCAACATCGATCGCGGAACGCACGTACAAGGAACGTTGGTTTCTGCTTGGACCAAGAGTCGATGGCAGGATTATGGAATTGGTTGTTGGGGAAGTCCCGGATCAGCCTGGCTGGTTCTATCCATTCTCAGCCCGGCTCGCGAGCCGAAAAGAACGCGCCAATTAGGAGGAACGCATAACCAGGGAGGCGAATCATGGCAGTCTTGAAGAATGAGACAAAACAGTCGATCCCAGAATTCAAGAGCATTCAGGAAGAAGCGGAGTTTTGGGATACTCATGACTTCACAGATTTCACCGACTTCTCGGAAAGCGTCGTTCTGAACGGCTCACAGAACATTCGCTCTGTTTTCACCGTTCGTATCGAGGGCGGCGACTTCGATCAACTCGCCCAGCGCGCGCGTGAACTCGGCATCGGGGCATCAACGCTCGCTCGCATGTGGATTCGCGAACGATTGCGGCAGGAAGCCAACCACGCTGCTGAGTAGGGCTGCAATGGTCATTTACGCCGAGGAGGGGTGGGGCCATTCCTGTTTCTGTCGGGATCAACGTTCGGCATACTACGTCCATGAACATCCAGTTATTCCGAATGTCCTGGATATAAAACGCGGACGAACCAGTGTGGTTCGTCCGCGTTCCTGTTCCACTTTGTACGCCATTCGGGCTTTTGCTAATGCCGTTCGCGAGGATCGAGCGCGTCGCGCAGGCCGTCGCCCACGAGGTTGAACGCCAACACCGTGAACGCTATCGCGAGACCGGGTGCGATCGCTATGTGCGGGTAGTTGCGGATGAATTCACGACCATCGGACAACATCGTTCCCCACGATGCTGTCGGTCGCTGAACGCCAAGTCCGAGGAACGACAGGGCCGATTCGAGAATGATGATGCCGCCGATCGACAGGCTGGCAATAATGATCACGGGACCAATCGCGTTTGGAACGATATGTTTCGCGATGATCGTTCGGTTGGTCGCACCCACCGATCTTGCCGCGAGAACGTAATCCATCTCCCGCAGACTCAGGACCTCGGCCCGGACGACGCGCGCATAGGACGCCCAGACGGTACAGCCGATGACGAGCACGACATTGCGGAGACTTGGCCCGAACACCGTCGACAGGGTGAGGAGCAGCGCGAGCAACGGAAATGCCATCAGCGTATCGATGAGGCGGGAGAGCCAGAAATCGATTTTGCCGCCGAAAAATCCCGCAGTTGCCCCAACCGACACACCGATCACCACCGCGATCATCGTTGCCCCGAGCCCCACGATCAGGGCGATCCGGGTCCCATAGATGATCCGGCTGAGGATATCGCGCCCGATGTCATCGTTGCCAAGCCAATGCTGCATCGATGGCCCGTGGCCCCGCAATTTGGGATTGACGGCGTCCGGCGCGTGGGGCGCAATCAGGGGTGCAGCGACCGCGCAGACGAACAGGAGGGCGATGAACGCCAGACCGACCAACCCCGGTCGGTAGCGCTTGAAGCGATTCCACAGACGATTCCGCTCTACCCGCGCATGGCGCCCGGCTCCGGATGCGAGCGAGATCACCGATTGCTCATCGGGAGGATTATCTCCAGTCGTTGTCTGGCCCGATTCTGGACGACGAGGGAGGGAAGTGGTTGATTCCGTCACGGTTGAGAGCTCCCTGAGGTCGGTCGGATAACCGACGCGCGATTACCCGATGCGAACCCGAGGGTCGATAAACGCGTAGGTGAGATCTGTCAGGATGTTGGCGACAACCACGATTGTGGTCAGCAGCAAGACGATTGCCTGCACGACCTGGAGATCCTGGGAGGTGATCGCCTGGAAGAAGAGCCTTCCCAATCCCGGCCATGCGAAGACTGTCTCGACGACGATCGTGCCACTGAGGATGAAGGCGATCCGATACCCGATCACGGTGATGACCGGGAGCAACGTGTTGCGCATGACGTGACGAACGAGAATCGCGCCCGACCTGAGTCCCTTGGCTCGGGCAGTGGTCACGTAATCCTGAGACAGGACCTCGATCGTGGCGCCGCGCGTGATGCGGGCGAGTGCGGCAATCTCCTCGATCGAGAGGACGATCACGGGCAGGAGATAGGCGCGCCATCCATCCGACCCGTATGGCGGCAGCCACCCCAGCTTGACGGAGAAGATGACGATCGCCATCAGGCCGATCCAGTAATTCGGCACCGCAACGCCCAGTGTCGAACCCAGCATGCTGCCGTAGTCGAACCAGGTGTATCGCCTGACCGCGGCGATCACCCCGACGGGGATCGAGATCAGGAGGGAGATGATGAAGGAGAGGGCGGTGAGCCGCAAGGTCATGCTGGCCGCGTCACCGATCATGGTCGTGATCGCCATGCCGGGACGCATCATCGACGTGCCGAAGTCCCCGGTCACGACGTTGCCGATCCAGGTTCCGTATCGCTCGTACCAGGGATCGTTGAGACCCCATTTGTCACGGATGGCGTCGAGTTGCACTTCGGTGACATATGCCTGGCCGACCATCTGGCGCGCAGGATCGCCCGGCATGAAATACATCACGAAGAACGTGAGGAGACTTACGAAAAAGAGAACGATGACGCCCTGCAGCAGGCGCTTGACGATGTAGGTGAGCATGGCCGATCTCCCCAACGTGAACAAACACACTCCACACCGCGAGTCGCAATGTGTCGTCCCTGGTCCGCCGGACATCGTCGATCGACGGAGAGGAGCGGCAAACCGGGCAAGAGTCCGGTTCACCCGCGAAGAACGCCGCTTATTCCTGGATCCAGAGCTTGTACAGCTTCAGGTAGAGGTTGTCCGACGAGAGCACGTCGTCCGGCAAGCCACTGATGCGATTGGCATAAAAGGTCATCGATTGCAGAACGAGCAGATAGAGGAATGGAACTTCCTCGGCCACGATTTCCTGCACCCGGTTGTAGATCCGGACGCGCTTGGCGTGGTCCTGCTGGACGATCCCTTCGCTCAACAGCTTGTCCATCTCCGCATTGCGAAAGTTGGAGAAGTTGTTCGCTCCCTTCGAGGAGAGGGTATCGCGACTGTCGGGTTCACCGTTGCCGCCACCATAGACCCAGTTGAAGAGCGCAGCCTGCAATCGACCTTCGACCATGCCAGAGAGAACCTCACTGGCGATCCCCTCCTGCAGCTGGCAATCGACTCCGATGTCCTTCCACCATTGCTGCGCCAACTCGGCTTCCGGCCGGCGCTGGGTGTCGCCCTGAAAGACGATCAGCGTAAAGGTGGCCCTGGAGTCGCCCTTCGCGCGAACGCCTCCGTCACCCGCAACCCAACCGGCATCATCGAGCAGCTTCTTCGCGGCGTCCGGGTTGAAATCGTATCTGGGAACATCGGGATTGTAGAACGCAGCGACACTGGGCGAGAGGTTCGAGGTCGCGACCTGAGCCTGTCCCTTGAAGATATCATCCGCCAGCGACTGGCGATCGAGGGCATGCATCAACGCCTGGCGAACGGGTTTCTCGGAGAGGAACATTTGCTGCTCGGCACCACCGGAAACCGGCGTCGCGCTGCCGGCAGCAGGCGGGGTGTTGTTGAGGACGAAGTGATTGATCGCGTTCTGAAGTGTCTCGTAGACCTTGAAGTCGCCGCTGTCCTTGAGGTTGTTGTTGTCCTCGGCGTTCAGGCTCCAGATGGAATTATCCGCCTTGCCGCTCTCGAGCGCAGCGGAACGACCAGCTGCTTCCGGGACCACATCGATGCGCACCTGATCGAAATTGGCGCGCCCCCGAAAATACGCATCGTTGGCTTCGAGCGTCGTGTTCTGGGTGGGGATCCATTCCTTGACCTTGAACGGTCCGGTGCCGATTGGCTTACCCTTGAAGGCATCCTCACCGATCTTCGCATGGTAGTTGGATGGGAGGATGAACGTTGGGGCGACGTTCACCATGAACGTGACATCGGCATCCTTGAGCTTGATGATGACTGTCTGCGGGTCAGGCGCCTCGACCGACTCGACCAGCTCGAACTCGCCGGAACGATTCGACCCGTTCTTCGGATCGAGAATCCAGTCGTAGGTATATTTCACATCCGCCGACGAGAAGTCATCCCCGTTATGAAACGTGACACCAGACTTGATCTTGAACGTGTAGACCTTGCCATCCGCCGACGCCTCGTAGGAATCGGCGAGGACCGGCTCCATCTCATAGTTCTCGTTGACGATGTAGAGACCGTCGAACATCTGAGCGATGGCGACCCACTGGGCCGTTTCGCTGCCATCCTCCGGACTCAGGCTCTCGAGCGTGTCCTGCGCAATCGTCACGAAGGTGCCACCGCGAACCGGTTGCGCATCCTGCCCGAAGGCCATGGCACGAGCGGCAACCACATCGCTGCCCAGGATGGGGATCAAGCCGGCCGCTGCGGCAGCGGCCAGAAACTGGCGTCGGGAGCCGGCCGTCGACATCAGAACCCGCAGATGCGACCGTCGATCATCGTTGCTCGAACCGAAGCGAGAAGTCACTAGCATACCTTCCTGGATACAAGACACCAGAAACAGTCGGCGAAATCTGCGTTTCCGCCATCGCGTCAGCATCCTCAATCACGCACGCGGCATGATCTGCCGAACCATTCCTTCGCCGCCTCTATCTGTCCAGCCAGTGCGTATTCTTGCACAATGCGGTTGTCGCAGACAACGCGTTCCCGTGTCGATGCTCACGAGCCTGGATGCGCGTCCGTGCGTTCGGCACAAATCGATCCCCGCTCGACTCACGCAGGAGCGGGGCCGCAGGACAGCGGGACAGCAGAGGACAGATCGCTGATCGCTACTTCTCTTTCCAAAGGGTGTAGGTCTTGAGGTAGAGGGAATCCCAGGTTAGGACCGATTCTGGCAAGCCCTTGATGTTGTTGGCATAGAACGACACCCATACCGGGAAGAGCAGGAACATGAAGGGGACCTCTTCGGCGACGATCTCCTGCACCCGCTTGTACATCGCGATCCGCTTCGTTTCATCCTGTTCGCTGATGCCCCTGGTCAGCAAATCGTCGAGCTCGGCGTTCGAGAAATGGGAGAAGTTGTTGGCGCCCTTGGTCGTGAGCGTGTCTCGGGAATCGGGATCGCCACCATTACCGCCGTAGGTCCAGTTGAACAGGCCCGCGTCGTAGTTATCATCCACCAGGCCGCCCAGCACCGAATTGCTTTCCTGTAGCTTGACCTCGGCGCCAATGTCCTTCCACCATTGCTGGGCCAGCTCGGCCTCCGGTCGCCGCTGAGTATCGCCCTGGATGATCCAGAGCGTGAACGCCAGCCTGTTCCCGCCCTTCGCGCGGATGCCGTCACCGCCCGGAACCCACCCGGCGGCGTCCAGCAGCTTCTTGGCGGTATCCGGGTTGTAGTCGTAGGTCTTGACGTCGGGGTTGTAATACTTCTCAAGCGCGGGAGAGAGACTGGAGTTCGCGATCTGCCCTTGCCCGAGATAGACGTCATCGACGAACGACTGGCGGTCGAGCCCGTAGAGCAGTGCCTGGCGGACGGCCTTCTCCGCCAACGCCGGATGCCGGTTGTTCATCGGAAAGTGGTTGAGACCGGTGCTAAGCGTCTCGTAGATGGTAAAGTTCCCACTCTCCTTGAGGGTGGTGTTGTCCTCGGCACTGAGACTCCAGATCGAGTTGTCGGCCTGCCCGCTCTCCAGCGCCGCCATCCGGCCGGCGGCCTCCGGGACGACATCGACACGCCATTCGTCGAAGTTTGGGCGCCCCCGAAAGTAATCCGGGTTGGCATCGAGCGTGGTGCTCTGCGCCGGAATCCACTCCTTGAGCATGAATGGACCGGTGCCGACCGGCTTGCCCTTGAAGGCATCCTCACCGATCTTCGCATGGTATTTGGCGGGGTAGATCATTGTCGTGGCGACATTGACCATGAACGTCACATCGGCCGCGGCTAGCGTGACGACGACCGTGGCCGGATCGGGCGCCTCGACGGTCGAGACCAGCTCGAAGGCACCGGCGCGGAGGGAAGCGTTCTTGGGATCCCTGATCCAGTCGTAGGTGTATTTGACATCGGCAGAACTGAACTCGTCGCCATTGTGAAATTTGATGCCCGTGTTCAGCTTGAAGGTGTACATCTTGCCATCGGCGGAAGGCTCGACAGATTTGGCAAGGACGGGTTCCAGTTCGAAATTCTCGTTGACCACGTAGAGCGCGTCGAACATCTGGACGATCGTCGCCCAACCGACCGTCGAGCCCTCGTTGTCCGGGCTGAGCGTATCGACGACCTCATGGCCGAGGGTCACGAAGGTGCCTCCCTGAACCGGCTGGGCGTCCTGAGCGGCTGCGGCGCGCGCCGTCAGGACGCTTCCGCCGAGAACGGGGATCAGGCCGACCGCTGCGGCGGCAGTCAGGAAATCGCGACGAGAGCCGGTTGTTCCCATCAGGCCACGGAGGCGTTCGCGTCGTGGGCTCTCATCTGCTCGCAGCGTATCGGCGGATCGATCCGACTTATCGTGGTGGGACATAGCATCTCTCCATCATGGTGATACATCACGGTGGTTCATTCAGAGACCCGTTTTGCCAACCTCACCTCCGACATCCGGCGAGATTGCGATACACCCTGTGGGTCGCGGAATCGATCCGGACTTCCTGGCAGGAATGAGATCGTTTCGTCAGTCTTGCATAGTCGCCGATACGGGGCAATACACAAATGAGTCACCCGACGATGATTCGAGTGCCGCTTCTGGTCATTGCGCACAAACGCGAAGCGATCGGCGTGGAACGTCCCAAGCAGATGATGCGGGTGGTCATCAGTCCTGTACATCGTTCGCTGTGTATGCGTTTTATGCGGTTTCTTCACTTTGCCAATAGCTATGGGAGGTTTTGCACGAATCGGCGATAGCGATGCAGATACAGGTTCACTGCGGTGTATTCATCCAAGCACGGTTCCTGATGGTTGGTCCAAGCCGGATCAGCGAGCTTGCCGATTCCAGCGCTCAGGTGCAAGCACCCCGCTCCCGGAAATGGGAGCGGGGTGGCAATTGTGGCATCTGTGCAGGGGCATGGAGTGGACTTACTCGACGATCAGTGTCCCGACCATCCCGGCTTCCTTGTGCCCCGGTACGGAGCAGTAGAACTGGTATGTGCCAGCGGGGAGATTGATGATAACGGTGGCGCTCTCGCCACCATTGAGTAGACCCGAATCGACTCCCGCCTCGTCAAGGACAAAGTCGTGCTGAAGCACGCCGTTGTTGGTGACGGTCACCGAAACGTCCGTGTTCGCGGGGATGGTGAGGTCCTTCGGGGAGAAGCTGATATCCACTGCAAACAGGTTGATCGCGGTTCCGGTTGACGGCGCGGCAGATTCCTTGGTCGGTTGTGTTATTGCCGTGGGTGCTTTTGTGGATTCAGAAGCGGTCGGTGTATTTCCAAGCGAGAACCAGATTGGCTCGGTTTTAAGTCCTGTGTTGGGTTCAACGTACATCACCAACGATGCTTCGTCGTCACCGTCAATTTGCCAGCATACATTGGCTTCCGCAACGCCTCCTTGAAAAAGTTCGTCTACGCTATAAAATGGCTCGTTATACACTCCGCAGGAATCATTATAGGTAGTATAACTTTTGCTGAGCTGTCCGACCGCCTGGAATGCCAAGTCGCGACTTGGATTACCCGTAGATGCACCATTGTATTTCACGGATACTCGCACCAGAAAGAACTGGTTACCCTCCTGCGAAAGCTCGTTGTATGGATTGATCGCCAAGATCTCATCGGTTGCATTTGAAGTAATGGCGATGACGCTGACGTCATAATCACCGACTGTTCCGCCCCGTCCCACTTCCAGCGGAGCAGTTCGCGAGTTTTTTCCGTCCGAAGCTGCTGCCGACACGGTAGGAAACGGCGTTTTTTTCAGAGCAACCCTTGGAGTTTTAGGTGCCACCGCCGTTGAATCGGGATCGACTACCTTTTCAATACGGTTGCCTAATGAAAACCAAATTGGTTCGGTAGTGATTCCTGCATTTGGCTCAACGTACATGACGAGGGAATCGTCATCTTTGCCATCAATCTGCCAACAGACATTTGCCTCAATCGACCCATCCTCAAATAATTCGTCAACGCCGTATAGAGGTTCGTCGTATACACCACACTGGTCGTTATACATGGTGTAACTTGTGCTTAATTTCCCGACAGATTGAAAATTAATATCACTGCTTGGTTTACCCGTTGCCTTCCCTCTGTAAGTTAACGAGACTCTCGCGAGGAAAAACTGATTTCCTTCCTTGTCCAATTCGTTGTATGGATTGATCGCCAAAATCTCATCTGTGGCATCAGGCGTCACGGAAAGTACGCTGATCTCGTAGTCGCCGACGGTGCCAATGCGACCGACGCCAAGCGGCGAGTCACGTGTTTCACCGGTTCCCGTTTCGTCGACGACGTCCAGCTTCTCCAGAATGCTGAACAGCGCAGCCATCAGCTGGCCAGCGTTGTTCGAGCCAAGAAGCTGTCCGCCACCTGATTTTGCGATCTCGCTGAGCGTGGTTTGCTCTTCTGGAGTGGTGCCAAAGCCCACCACATGCGTGATGATTCCTGCCTTGGAATCATGAAGCTTGGCGGCGATCGCGATCGGATCGGCGTCGCATGTTTCGAGACCGTCCGTCACCATCACGATGGCGTTGACGACGTCAGCGCTCGCTGGTTCCTTGAAATCCTTGGCGGCTTCCTCGAGCGCGAATCCAAGCGGTGTCCAGCCTACAGGCTGCAAGGCGTTGACCTGCGCGGTCAGTTGGGTGGTGTCGACACCATCCATCGGGACCAGAAGTTCCGACGAGAGACAACTCTCGGCACGGCCCGCATCGGTGTTGTCACCCTTGTGACCGTAGACGCGAAGGCCAACATTGACGCCTTCGACATCCGGAATGGCAGAGATCACCTGCGCCATGACCTGCTTCGCCGCATCGATACGGAGTACTCCGGTATCCGTGGCGGCAGCCATCGAGCCGGACTCATCGACGATCAACTCGACGTTGACCGTCTTCTTGTTCGCGGAAGCTTGTACGAGCGTGAGTTGCGCTGGTCCAACCGCCAGGAAAACCACGAGCACTCCAAGTAACGTCCGGATAATCGATTGACGCATGATTCCCCCAGGAATGTAGCCGAGAATAGCTCACACGATGGCAGGTATCGAATAACGCAAGGCACATAAATGCCGAGCTTTCTGCTCGACGACGAACGATCCCAATTCGCATGCCGAAAATGACCTGTCAGTCACTATAGCATTTCAAATAATCTTGCGGTGATGTAGAGAAAAGAAAACCACAGCGGTACGCCACAACCACTACCTGACGAGACGGAAGAAGCCGCGAACCTGGTCGACGAATGACTCCGGTTGCTCGAGGGCGGCAAAGTGTCCGCCCTGTTCGGCCTCTTCGAACCAGAGAATGTCGGTGTAGCGCGTCTCCGCCCAGCGACGTGAGGGCCGTACGATCTCGTGCGGAAAGATCGTGATACCGGTCGGGACGGCAACTTCATCCGTGTAGCGCGTCGAGTTCTCCCAATAGATGCGGGCCGAAGAGGTCGCGGTTTCCGTGAACCAGTAGACAGAGATGTTATCCAGCATCTCCTGTCGGGTCAGCACGTTTTCGGGATGGCCGTCGCTGTCGGTCCATTCGCGGAACTTCTCCACGATCCAGGCGAGTTGCCCAGATGGCGAATCGGCCAAACCGTAACCCAACGTCTGTGGACGGCTGGACTGTTGCTGCGAATACCCACGTCCCACGGCTTCGTGGCGTGCGAGATCGGCTAGCGCACGCTGTTCGGATGGCGTGGGATTATTCACCACCGATGCGGGCGTGCCGACTCCCGGCATGTTGACGTGGATGCCAACAAGATGTTCCGGGCTCTGGTGTGCCAGGACGTTCGTGACATGCGCACCCCAGTCTCCCCCCTGCGCACCGTAACGATCGTATCCGAGTGTGGTCATCAGCGTGTCCCAGGCACGGGCAATCCGAGGGAGGGTCCATCCCGTGCTGGTGGGCTTGTCGCTCCACCCAAAGCCTGGAAGCGACGGGGCAACGATGTGGAAGGCATCCTTCGGATCTCCGCCATGAGCGCGCGGATCGCTGAGCGGACCAATCACCTTCAGGAACTCGACGACCGACCCCGGCCAGCCGTGCGTGATGAGCAAAGGAAGAGCGTTTGGCTCCGGCGATCGAACATGCAGGAAATGGATGCCCAACCCGTCGATCTCGGTTCGGAACTGCGCGAAGGCATTGATCCGCTCGGGGAATCCGAAGTCATACTCGTGCGCCCAAGAGTGGCAAAGCTCTTGGACGTACGCAAGCGGCGCACCCTGCGACCAGTCGTTGACAGGTTCCTTGTCTGGCCAGCGGGTGCGTGCGAGTCGTTCGCGGAGATCAGCAATCGCGGATTCGTCCAGGGCAATCGTGAAGGGGATCATGGGGAGTCTCCAACTGCAGATTAGACGACAGGCGATGGGCAAGATCGTTGGCATTTTTCACGGTATCACAGATCGTTGGGTGTGCCAACGGATTCGCAAGGACCGTATGTTATGTATGGAAGAGGCAAACCCAGTGACTCAAAGCGCAGCTCAGGCGAGTCGGCTGGTGGCGGCAGTATGTGCTGATGCAGGTGCGCGTGAGTACCACTACCGGATGCTTGCGACACTCGACGAATTTGGGGCGATGAGCCAGACACAACTCCGACGTCGCTGCGGTCGATGTACTTGTCGAGCGTGGGTTCGGTCGCTCGGAATGACAGAAAAAAGGGGATGACGTGGGCGAGTAGGTCGTTGCTTGGAACGACAAGGAGCAAGGTGCATGCGGGCGGACATCGAGTCCGCCCTTCGAGGTCAGCGATGCGGAAGGTGGTTAGAGCCATCCCTTTTCGTCGGCACGACGGGCGGCCTCGATCCGGTTCTGGACATTGAGCTTCTGGATGGCGGCGGAGAGATGATTGCGAACGGTGCCCTGAGAGAGAAAGAGGGCGCTGGCGATCTCGGCCATCGTTGCCCCGCTGCGAGCGGCGCGCAGAACATCCTGCTCGCGATCGGTGAGCGGATTGTTCCCCTCGCTGAGGGCTGTCAGCGCGAGGTTGGGGTCGACAACCCGCTCACCCTGATTGACGAGGCGGATCGCCTTCGCGAGTTCGGTTGCCGGGGCATCCTTGAGCAGGAACCCGGTCGCTCCGTTCTCCATCGCCCGGCGCAGATACCCCGCCCGCCCAAAGGTGGTGAGGATGATGACGCGGCAATCCGGCACGGTGGAGTGGAGTTCCCTTGCCGCGCTCAATCCGTCCAGGCCCGGCATCTCGATATCGAGCAGGGCGATGGCCGGACGCGTGCGCAGGGCGGCTGCGACCACCTGATCTCCACGGGCGATCTCGCTGACGATCTCGAGATCGTCTTCCAATGAAAGCAGCGCCGCCAGGGCGCCACGGATCATCGCCTGATCCTCAGCGAGGAGGATTCGAATCCGTGAGAACACCGGATCTGCACGCATCACGACACGCTTTCCGCCACTGAGCGGGTTTCGATGACGGACTCGGCGGCGGATACTGGGTCAGCATCTCCCGAACTCATCTCCGGAACCGGGATACGGGCGTAGATGCGAAATCCACCGCCCGGCATGCGGCCGGTGGTCAGCGAGCCGCTGCAGGCATGAATCCGTTCGCGAAGGCCGACAAGCCCGTGACCGCTACCGCGGTCCGATGGGGACGCGTGCCGGTCGTCGTAGCGTCCGTCATCGGTCATCTCCGCGAAGATCTCGTCTTTCGCCCGGGAGATCGAGACCGACACGGATCCGGCCCCAGCGTGGCGAATGACATTCGTTGTCCCCTCTCGCACGAACCAGGCAAGCACGCGGTCGAATTCCATCGGAAGATCGGCAACCGATTCCACGATGCGGACGGAAATGCCGGCGGCCGTGAGTGTTTGCCTGGCGTTCTCGAGTTCCTCGCCAAGCGAGGGAGCGCGATAGCCGGTAACGGCATCGCGAACCTCCTGCAGGGCAATGCGGGCAACCCGCTCGACATCGGCGATCTCCAGTGCCGCACGAGAAGGATGACTCTCAAGGAGCCGACCTGCCAGCTCGGTCTTGAGCGCGATGAGTGACAGACTGTGGCCGAGGAGGTCATGTACATCGCGCGCGAAACGCAGGCGCTCCTCGGAGACGGCAAGGCGCGTAATCTCGGCTCTGGCACGGCGAAGCTCGCGGTTCTGAGCCATGAGTGCGCTCCAGAAAACCGTATTCATGCCGATCCCGCCGACCAGCAAGGTGCTCGAGAGGATGTTCCCAGACGAGGCGCTGGCAAAGATGCCCGAGAGCGCCGACAGGATCGCAAGGCCAAGAATGATGCGCGTCGCCTCGGCACGAAAGAGAAACATGCCGCTGGAGACCGCAGCGTAGATGTACACGAAGCCGAAATTTTCAGTCGGGAAGACGAGCGCGAAGATCCCGGTGATCGCGATCATCGACCAGATTGCCGAGCGGTTGAACACGAGGTCCCGGCGGGTGCGGGATACCCAGACGGGAGTGCCGACCGTCATGACTCCGACATATGCACCGACAAAGATTGTGAGCGCCCCCCAGGCGGCGATCGCAGCCGGCAAATCGAAGGTCTGACGATGCAGAAACGCGGCGAAATCGACCAGAAAGATGAGCCAGAGAAGCCCGAACAGGCGCCCGGTGATGCGCCCGAGCGGGTTGCGGGTTCCGTGCAACGGATGCGCGTCGGGATCCTGCACGGTAAATTCGGCTCCGACATCATGTCCTGCGGTCTCGTTTGGTGCCGGGCGGGAGAGTCGACCGAATGCAGCCTTGATCATCACGCGTCTCTTCCATTAGTGGTCAGATTTTCAGGCACCACGGGCCGACCGTTCACCAGGAATTGTACGTCGGGTGTCGCGGAGAGTAGCCGGCGAGAATCGACGGTTAGCCGAATGTCTTGCCTTCATCGCGGCGATAGAAGAACACGGCGAGAATGCCGAAGCCGAGGGTGTAGCCGATCACCCACAGGACATGGATGCCAACGCTGGTGCCATCCCCGGCCCCAACGAGATGCCAGCCAAGTTGACCGGAGTGATACGACGGCAGGTACGGAGCAATCGTCTTCGCGAAATGCGGCAGGCTGTCATATGGAATGAAGAGGCCAGACATGAACGAGAGCGGCAAGACGATCAGGTTGGCGACGCCGGCGGCGGCCTGGGGGCCAACGGCATAGCCGATCAGAAGACCGAGCGAGATGAACGGCAACATGGCGAACAGCAGGGTGCTGAGGAGTTCGATCCAGAGCCTGACGCCAAGATCGACTCCGGCGGTGACCCGTGCGAAGACAAACAGGAAGATCGCGGCACAGGCACCGATCAGCAGCGTCATCAGGATCTTGGAGAGAAAGTAGGTGGTGAGTTTCATCGGCGTGGCACGGAGCAGCAGGTTCCACTTCATTCCGCGCTCATTGGCAATCGTGATGCCGGAGGAAAAGACGCCTGCCATCATCACGACATAGACCCCGAACGATGGCATGGTGTATCGGCCGACCGACACCCCGTTCTGCATCTCGCTGGCGTTCGGGAGCACGAAGAGCGAGAAGAGCATGGCGGGCAGGAGGAAGAGTGAGACGGCAAAGATCGGGACGCGGATCGTCTTCATGATCTCGCAGTACACGTTGTAGAGCAGGGCGGATCGGTGGCCACTACGCGCGGTCGAGGCGGTTTCGGACGTGGTCGAGAGTGCATTCATGGAGGTGCTCCTTCTTGGAGAGATGCTGGTCTGGAGTTTCGCCGAACGTGCGTTCTCGACGTCGCTCCGCCACGCTGCAGAAATGACGCATGGCTTCGTCGCAGGTCGAGGGCGACCTGCGACGATTCCCGCGATCCTTTCTTTACGAGCGGGTCAGGCGGCAGGTACGGCAGGTACGGCAGGTACGGCAGGTGTGCTGGTCAATGCGACGAACGCCTCTTCGAGGGACGCACCGGTGACTTCCAGATCGTGAATATCGAAATCACCGTTGAGCAGCCTTCTGACGGTTTCTTCGGGAGTCTTTGTATAAAGCTCGGCTCGATCGTCGATCGTCGTGATCTTCTCGATGCCTGGCAGGGCATTGAGCATCGCGGTGGCGGCGATGATTTTCGGCGACCGGAAGCGGACAACCTTCCCCATCACTCCAGCCTTGATCTCGGACGGGGTTCCATCGGCGACCTGGCGCCCCTTGTTCATGACGACGATCCGCTGGGCGAGGGCATCTGCCTCTTCCAGGTAATGGGTCGTGAGGACAATCGTCTTGCCGCGTGCGTGCATCTGACGAATGCGCTCCCAGAAAATGTTGCGGGCGGTGACATCCATGCCGACGGTGGGTTCGTCCAGAAAGAGCAAATCAGGATCGCCGATGATCGCGAGGGCAAAGTAGAGTCTCTGGCGCTCGCCCCCGGAAAGGTTGGCAATCCTGTCCTCCATCTTGTGGCTGAGCATCGCTGCCTCGATCGCATCGTGGTTGCTGATCGGATGGGGATAGAAGCGAGCGAAGAGCTCGATGATTTCCTTGACCTTGAGCGTGCCGGGGAGTCCCGATTCCTGCAACATGATGCCGGTACGCTGGCGAGCGCCCGAATTGGTCGGCGTCTGGCCAAAGATGGATGCCTTTCCCGTGGTCATGTGCTTGAGACCGAGCATCATTGAGATGGACGTCGTCTTCCCGGCGCCATTGGGACCGAGCAGCGCCACGATCTCGCCGTGATGCGCCTCGAAGCTGAAGCCATCAACGACGTTTTCCGATCCGTAGCGCTTGGTGGCATTGACGAGTTGAACGGGGATCGTTTCGGTACTCATGAACGTCTTGCTCCTTGCCAAAGATTGGCGGTCCAGTTCTCGATCGGGGCGGCAGATCGCTGTCTCCAATCCGCCTGCGATCCCGGGTTGCGCGTAGTCGGAACCGACGCAACTGCACGATGTCGCCCCCCTGCGGGTCCGGATTCATCCGAAGAATCGTTCCTGACATTCCAGGAGATGACGGTATTCATGATAGGGAGAGGAGGGTGCAGCGCAGAAGTGAAGTCCGTGACGTTCGTGGCATGACAGATGTCATGCTCCGGGGATGACACGTCAGATCTCGGCTGGTGTTTGGATACCCCGGCGAACAGATGTTTACCGGGAACATGGCTTTGGTTGCGGCCAGAGCAGGTTACAGATGTTGTGCCTGCCAGATATCGGCCCAGCGGGTCCGCCGCGCTGCGACGTGGCCCCCCGTGTTTGCAGCGCGGCGGACCCGTACGAACAGGCACAACTCCAATGAATAGCTCTGGTGCTCTGTCAACCATGTTTCGCTGGCACCGGTCAGTGACGAATGCTGATTCTTCCCCGTCATTTCAGCAGCGCGTCGGGCAGCGCGTCGGGCAGCTGCGCCGGAGTTTGTCGAGAAATCTCTTTGCCAGCAGCCCTGCAAGTGAGCCGTGACGGGTTTCCGGAACAGATGCGGTGGCCCAGCGAAACATGAATGCCTTTTCGACCCGATCCGGACGGTCAACGTCACCTTGAAGCGATCGTCTGACGATGTGTTCGCACCGTTTGACGGTCTGGACCTGGACGAAGAGACGTTACCGCACCCTGCCAGGTTCCCAAGTTCCTGGTGCGATCTGGGCGGTCAGGATTGAAGACACCGAAGGCGCTCCATCTTGGGATGGCGCATCTCAATCGAAGTTCGGGCCAGTGGATACACGACGAGGCGCTTGTCTCAGCGATTCGCTGTGGTCAGCGACGTTGTCAGCGACGTTGTCAGCATCTCGGCAAACTGAAGGTTATTGTGCGGCGGCGCGAGAGACTGGGCACGGGGCTGGCTATCGTGAGGAGACATGACTTTCGGCCCTCCGGCGTCCCGACAAACGCACTCCGGAATCAGCTTCTTCTGGCGAAGCGTGAGAGGATGGCGATCACCTTGTGCTGCATGCGATCGATCCCACTCTCCCCCTTGCTGGTTTCCGGTGCGGGCCAGAACTCGTCCAGAATCGCCATGATGACAAGGACGGCGGGAACCGCAAGCAGGACCCCCAGAATGCCCTTGGTTTCCAGGCCGATGAAGAGTGCGCCGAGGACCACAACAGAGGGAAGGCCCACCGCCCCGCCGATCAGCTTGGGGGCGAGGATGTGTGATTCGACGTTGACCAGAACAACGTAGAGCACGAGGACCAGGATGGTCTGGGGAACGCCGACGGTGATCGCCACCGCCGCCGCGATGACCACCGTCAACGCCCCTCCCAGATACGGGATGATCTCCAGAACGCCTGCGGCAAGCGCGATCGAGGCGGCGAACGGAATCCCGATGGCCCATAGGCCAAGTCCAAACAGGATGCCGAACGTCGCCGCGACAAGCACCTGACCCCGCACCCAACCGCCGATTCGCTCGTGGATTTCCCCCGAGATACGGACCAGGCGGGCATGCGCATCTGCCGTCAGGAAGCGACGCGCGAAGCGCGTTCCGTTCGTGGGGTTCATCGCGATCATGAACGAGATAACCAGCATGGCGAACATCACGATCGCTGCGTGCCCGATCTCGAGCGTAATCTTGGTGAGGCTGGAGGCGATCGCATCGAGGTGATCGCTGAAGCGAGTCGTCAAGCTTTCCAGCGACAGATTTTGCGTCTTGTTCTGGCCGGGGGTGATGCGGTTGAGCATGCTCTCTGCTTGCTTCTGATAGGTTGGAAGATCCGCGCGGAGCATCTCCGTCTCGTTCGTGACCACAGGTATGAGCACGACGACGACCGTCGCCAGCATGCCGATCACGATCACGAAGATCAGGCCGATCGCTGCTGCCCGTGGCAAGCCGCGATGCTCCAACGCTCTCGCCGGCCGGTCGATGGCGGTTGCCAGCAAAATCGCGCCGACGAAGATGAGCAGCGTGTTCGACAGTTCACGAAAGACCCATACGCCGATCAGAATACCGAAGACGATGGCGATCGACTTCATCGACAAGCTGATCGTCACGTGTTCCCGCGCCACAGGTTGCTCCAGAGCCTCGTCCATCGATCCTGGGCCGGGATTCTCTCCGACTATCCGTGGCTCACGCACATGTGTCTCACTTCCTTACAAAACAAAAGGTGGGCGGTCTGGTATCTAGGTGTCCATCTTCGAATCCAGGAAGATGATATGCAGGAGGCAGACACTCTCAGCAACCAACAAACGTGATGTCCACCATGACACACGACGCCTGCACTAGACTTTATAAAGAAAATATCCTATAGACAAATCCAGTGCACGGTATCCATGTGTCCAATGAGGCGCGCCCTCAGGCAATGGATGCATCGAAGTCCATACTCCTTCCATCCATAGTTTGCAGCATAAAACAGCTGGCAACCTCTACGACGGATTTATCTATTGCGGACATCGAATTCCTCGATCAGGCGGCGGGGCGCGCGGGTTCGCCAGGCGCTCGTCAACAAATCCTCGAGCTCATCGATGTCGATCGCTGGCAGATTGACGAGCACCGCAGGATACCCATTGTAATGGTCCGTGGTAAAGAACGCGTCCGGATTCGCCGCGATCATGATCTCTTTATCGTCCTCGTCAACCACGCGCACCGCAAGCACATCGGAGCGACGGACACGAGGTCGATCGGACGCAACGCGCTCCATGTACGACCAGGCAATCCCCTTCTTCCGAACGGAGAAGCTGAAACCGTCGGGATCTTTCGTCGTTTCAGGAAGCGATAGGGCGATCGACGATTTCACGAGGGGATTCACGTTCGGGGAGATTATCGAGCAACGGCGGATGGAACGAATGGGATTGTCCGAGGCGGACATCCAGCAAGCGCTGGAGCCGCGCCTGCGGGAGCTGTTGGCAGAGACGGACTATCCATTGATGCGGAACTTCTTGGACCACGATCACGAGTTACCGGACAAGGACACCCAGTTCGAGAATGGATTGGCGATCATTCTCGATGGGGTGGCGGCTCGAATACTGGCGCTGAAAGCCGCGCTGGGCACGCAAGCCAGGACGTAAATCCGACATGACACACCATCCTCCGGCCTCCCGGTCACACTGCCATCCAGCCATCGGGTCAAGGTTGCGGTGATTCCTGCACGGATCGATGACGTTTTCAGGTCTGAATCCGAAACGGCTCGTCTCATGCTGGGGCATGCGATGGGGGATACCCATTACAAGTGAGGAAGCGCGATCTGGTCGCGAGCGTGCCCCAGCACTCCCCGTCATCTGTCATGTGGCTATTCCTGGAGTGGACGCTGGAAACTCATCAGCATTCTCCATTGCGAACGCCCTGCTTCGGCTGGAACTTCATCGACGACTTTGAACCCAGCCCCTTCATAGAGGCGGCGTGCGCGGAGATTGTCTGTATAGATTCCGCTTATCACCATCTCTGGCCAGCCCAACTCTTTCGCCCGCTCAACAAGCCGTTCAAGTACTATCCGACCAATGCCCCGAGATCGGTCTCGAGCGTGTCCGATTACGATAGGAGTGCCAGTTTCTCGGCATAACGATGCGTCACCGACCGGTCTCCAGCCGTTTCCATCGCAAACCTCGATGATGTACACCTCACATCGAGTTGACATCATTGAGAACATTCTCTCCACCATAGCCGCGTCAAATGGCTCAATGCCATCTCCTTGTGAGAGGTAGAGAACTTCGGGGTCCTGATACCACTCCACGGCGATAGTGACGTCATCGGGCAGTTTGACTGGCCTCAGACGAACGTCATCGTTATTCGTCAATAAGCGAGTGCAAGTCATAGATTCGTGCTTCTCTGATGTATTTCCCACTCTCAGCTCTCAGCATTCACGCAGCCAGGCCCAGAACTCGCGTCGCTACGTTTCGTCACGATCGTGCCACACGACCTCAGAGTGATATCCCAACCCTGCTCTAGTTCGTGCCCATCTCTAGCCATCATGCACGCTTACCCTATGCTCAAACTATGCTCCTACCCGGCAATGCACTCCTGCACATCCTCGCAGCTCATACTAATGCCTGTAAGGATTAAGGTTAATAAGACCATATCTGAGGAATGTACGACGGATCAATCTCAATATCCGAGAGTTCTGGAATGAAATTCACCTTATATCGTATCTTCTTGCTCGGAATTGACACATATCGCAGGAGAAGTCTGCAGGACGGCCCTGCAGGACGGCCCGGCATGACCAACCAGCGGGCATGGTAATGTGATGACACTTTGGGAGCGTGGCATTCTGGAGACCCGGCGTGATCCCATACGATCAGATTGCCATCGGTCGTCTGTGACGCAGGTCCGGCAGGTCCGCCATCCGCGCTGACAGCTTGAGGTTGGGTCTTGAACGGGACCAGTCCACCATGCGAACACATGCAGGATACGAGCAGGACGCCTGCACGCGGGATGTGCCGTCAAGACTCATAGCGCGTCATGCATCCGGACGAGGATCAGCGCGGACCCCCTCTCTCCACACCAGATCACATCACATCACATCACGAATTGCCGTCGTTGTTGGACGCGGCACACGCATCGGTTGGATCGAGACATGAATCGTGCACATCTGATGACTATGCTTCACGATGATGTTGTGCAATTGAACTCGTGTCCGGAGGTTGGGGTGTCCGCAGTGGAGAACAGGTTTCTTGTCAACGTCGAGGTGGTGATTGTCCGCGAAAACCGCTTCCTGATGATCGAGCGAGGACATGGCGAGGAGTTCGGGTCTGGTTGGCTGTGCATGCCAGGCGGGACGGTCGATTGGGATATTCCAGTGGAGGATGTGCTTGAAGTCACTGCACGCCGCGAAGTGATAGAGGAGGTTGGGCTCTCACTCGATGCCGCGATGGCTTACGTTGAAAGCCACACCTTCGATGCTGGTGGACCGGTGCTCGATGTCGTCTTGCTGGCGCGTCTCGCCGATTCGGCTGCAGATCCTTACGTCGCCTCGCCGGACGAAGTTGCATCGGTGGAATGGATGACGCTCGCGGAGATCATTGCCGACGAACGCGTTCAGCCGTGGACGAAAGAAAGCCTGCGACGCGCCGAGAAATTGCGAAAGATGCTTAACTGGTAATGTGATTGTGTACCTGACCGTGAATAGTCGCCAACAGATATCCGAACAGCCCGGCTGAGCCCGAGGAATGTGGACGAGGCGCGATGGATTTACTGACTGATTTCAAGCGCACACTTGGCCGGATAACGCCCGGGAGTTCGTCGCTTCCGGTGACGCCTGCCAGCGCCCCGGCCGATCCGACCCCGATCATGATTACCCCGCGAACGCGGCTGATTGTCTTGATCGCGATCACGATCGGATTGGTTTGGCTCGCGCTCGAGGCGCCCAGTATTCCCCGCCTCCTGGTTCTCGGTTCGACACTCGCGCTCGTGCTCTCGTTTCCGGTGCGCCTGCTGACGCGATTCGTTTCACGACCAATCGCGATTCTGATCGTGATGGCGTCGATGATCGCGGTGGTCGTGCTCGCGCTGACCTTGCTCATTCCCTTCATGATCTCGGAGATCAGCCGCTTCATCGAAGTGCTGCCGGACACCGCAGCCAGCCTGCAGAAAACCATGCGGGAAATCCTCGACGACATGTACCGGCGGGGCTGGATCAAGGACAACCCGGACACAGTCCTCAGCAAATTCGAAACGACCCTCTTCGACCGGGGTCAGATCGTTGCCGAGACCCTCCTCAACAATACAGTCGCCACCCTTGCCCGCTCGTTCAATATCCTGATTACCGCGTTCGGCGTGTTGTTTATCTCAACCTACCTGCTGATCGACGTTCCCAAATTCAAGGATACCTTCGTTCGGACCTTCGCCCATCGCTACCGCGATGATGCCGCGCAGTTGTGGAATACGCTCGGTGATTCCCTGTCACGCTATCTGGCCGGGCTGCTGATCTCGATCACATTCCAGGGTTTGGCTGCGATGATCGGGCTCTTCTTCATCGGGATCCCGTATGCGCTGATTCTTGGAATCTGGATGGCGGCGACGGCGATTCTCCCGTACATCGGTGCGTTCCTGGGCGCCATCCCGGCAATTCTGCTGGCGCTCACGATGGGCTGGGAAACTACCGCCCTGACCGTCCTCCTCTATGTCGTGGTCAACCAGCTCGACGGCAACTTCGTCACGCCAAGGGTCCAGGGCAGCGCGGTACGCGTCCACCCCGTGCTGATCTTCGTCTCGGTGATTGGAGGAAGCGAGATCGGGGGAGCGCTGGGCGCGGTGATGGCGGTGCCAACGCTGGCGGTGGTGCGGGTACTCGCCGAGTTCTTCTGGGTTCGGTTGCGGGTCGACGACGAAGAACAAGAACCGTTACTCGTCGCGATGAGCGGTGCGGAGCTCGATAACAACGATGAGGAGATCGATGTCGATGTACACATCGAGCGCGACAAGGATCGCGAAACCGACGAACGCATCGAGGTGACCGTCATCAATCCCGGTGATCGCCCCGATGACGATGAGAACTCGAACCAGGGCGAGTATCGCTCCCACAATCCCACCTAGGAGCCGAACCACGTATGGTCAAGGGTCGGCGGTTGGAAACCGGATGGTGGCGAGGGCGGTGGCTCACGCCTCACCAGGGCATACGACATCCCGTTGGATCGTACGTGAATCGACACCCCAAGCGCCGATCACAGGATGCCGCAAGTCGACCCCATACCGGTCCTCCAGACGGACGCCATCGATCGCGGTGGGAATCGAACCGGCACGATCACCACCGACGTTGTCGGGAGACGACATCGCTGGCAGTGATCGGCACAGGGTAGAGGGCACGGATGACTCGCCGGCGCGCCAGGTCAGGTCAAGTCGCCACAGACAGTATGGGATCGGACGGGAGAAACGCTTTCCACGTGTAGCGTCGCCAGATCGCGGACGAGCCGATCGCCAGCAGGACGGCGCAGGCACCCATCACCAGGGGCAAGCCACATTCCTGGGCAGCGATCGAGATGCTCAGCGTCGAGAACGGCATCACACCGTTGAACGCGAGCCCATTCACGTTGAGGACACGCCCCCTGAGTTCATCATCGGGCGCGAGTTGCTGCCCGGCGCGGCTGCTGGGATGACAGTACGTGCTCGAAGGCCTTGCGCCGCATCTACGGGATGCATTGGCGCCCCCCTCACGAAGGGATTGCGGGATGTCTTACGTTTGCTCGATCGGAAAGGCGATGTCGCAGACCTCGTCGTTCGGACCGGCGTTCTTGAAGTCGGTAAAGTAAACCTCACGCGGTGCGCCGGAACAGATGTTGCCATGCTTCGGAATCCACTGCTCGACGGCGTCGTAGGCGGAGAGGATCTGCGGAAACTCGACCTGCGCCTTGCGAATGCGCGTGTATGCCTCGTGATGCGCGGGCTCGATCCGGGTCGGGCCGTTGGGAATGTGACCCCGTGCCGGATTGATCGGGGCGCAGACTTCAACCGGGCCGTCGCTGTCCTCGTTCACTTCTCCATGAAAGATGACGAAGATCGGTCCGGTGACGCCGCCAAATGCTTCGGCGGTTGACCAGTGGCGACCGATCGTTTCTCCCAGCCACTGGGGGAGCTCGCTCACGGTGATGTGTCGTTGCTCGGTGAGGACGAGTTGTTCGGGGATGTCGCGTTCCTGGATCTCAAACATGTCGTAATTTCCTTCTTTTCCGGCGAGGGTGAGTTGGAGGTGCGCGATCAGTTCGCGCTGCCCGGCGATCCGGCGCTCGACGTTGGCCCAGTAGGCGTCCAGCAGGGTGCCGCGTTCGAATGCCGGTGCGGCAACGACTTCTGCCACCTGCGCAAGTGGCATGTCGAGTTGGCGCAGCCGGGCGATGAAACGGGCGGTATCGAGCTGACACTCGCGATACCGACGATAGCCATTGCCGGGATCGACCTCGGCGGGAGAGAGCAATCCCAGCCGGTCGTAGAGCCGGAGCGCCTTCATGGAGAGGAGCGACCTGCGCGCGAAGACCCCAATGCTCAACCTTGAGCCCAACCTTGATCCTTGAGATGGATCAGGAGCGAGCAGGGTGGTTGATGCGGCAGGTCGATCGACGTCATTCAAGGGCGTATATCCTCCAGATCGGATGTCCATCACCCGACTGCAACCAGCGTAGGGCTTCCCCAAGGGGGAAGGTCAAGGGGACTGGAAATGCGAACGTTGGGTGAACGGCGCATCGTGCTCGGGGAGTAAAGAAGGGAGCATGAAAGAGCCTGATCCTTTGCAGACGATGCGGAACACAGCAAAACCACGCGAAACCACGCGGATACGGTCATCCTATCGAAGTCTGATTGCGATGCAAGAGATTCACGGCATCAACTTGTGAAATCATTTCATTGGGTATGTATGGGCTTCACCGACGATGGAAGGCGAGACCTATCGCGTGCGCTTTTCACCTACGCTTATCGCCTGCGCTCCAATACGGTTGCCCGCCGCGGCCTGGATGACGCAGTGAGTGACAAGTGACAGGTCCAGCAGCGTTGGATGCGCGTCAGTGGCCAGCGGGGATGATCTCCGGCACTCGTGCGATCGTCGCTGTGGCGGGAACGAACGCCTTCCAGGCAAACCGCTTCCAGATCACGAATGAGCTGATCCCGAGCAGCACCGCGCAGACGCCCATCACGACATGCTGGCCGACGACCTGTGAAGCGCCGGAGACTGCCATCGTCGAGAACGGCATGACGCCATTGAAGGCGAGGCTGTTGACGCTGAGAACACGTCCGCGCATCTCGTCTGGCGCGAGTTGTTGCACCCGTGTCTGGATCTGTGTATTACCGGACGCAAATGCGTACCCGGAAATGACCACGCCAACGATCGCGACCCATGGATTCGGAGAGAAGGCGAGCCACAGGAGTCCGACCGAAAGCAGCACCATCGAGGTTCGCATGCGCTTGCCGGCGGCGACCTCGAGGCGGCTCCCCCGGATCAGAACGATCGCGCCCACAAGCGAACCGACACCGACCACGGAGATCATGATCGCGACCCAGCTGTCGGAGCCGCCAAGCACGTCGGTGACATACAGTGGCATGAGCACGAGTAAATTCGGAAAGACGAAAAACGAGAAGACGGTGGTGATGAGAATGAGCCCGAGCAATTCATCTGTCTGCCGAATGTAGGAAATGCCCGCCTTCAGTTGAACGAATCCGGATGCCCTGTTCTTGACCTTGACCGGTGGCTTGATGACGTTGCGCAAACTGAACAGCACCGAGATCGGCGCCAGCAGGGTCAGGGCATTGACGAGGAACGCGGCGGCCGTTCCGAACGCACCGATGACGATCCCGGCGAAGGCGGGCCCGATCGTCCGCGTCGCGTTGAACGAGGCCGCATTGAGCGCGAGCGCCTGCGGCAGGTCGTCGCGCCGGACAAGCTCCGAGACGAACGCCTGCGAGGCCGGGAGTTCGAACGACGCCACGGTGCCCGCCAGGGCAGCGATCACCAGAATATGCCAGTACTGGATTCGATCCGTGAAGATGAGGAACGCATAGATGAGCGAGATCACGCCGAGTGCGCTTTGGGTCGTCATCAGGATCTTGCGACGATCGATCCTGTCCGCGACGACGCCGCCAAACAGGCTGAACAGCAGCAGGGGAAGGGCGGACACGACGTTGATGGCGCCGATCAGGACAGCCGACGACGTCAGCGACAGAACGACCAGCTGGGCACCGGTGTTCTGCATCCAGGTACCAGCCAGCGAAACGAACTGGCTGCTCCAGTAGCGACGAAACGGCGTGTTCTGGAGGGCTTGAGGTGGATGAAAATCACGGAACGTCTTTCCAGATGGTCGCCATGCCAACTTGCCGGGCGCGCCAACGTTCGGCGCCGTGCGTGAGGAACGCCCCGCTTGTCGAGATGGCTGCTCCGCCGGAGGCGGACCAGAATCATCTGGCGCCGGATCTGACGCAGGCGACCCGGACGAGAGTGCGGCCGGATCAATCCTCGCCTCGCCTGATTGCTGGCGATCCTCGTCAAGCTGGTTTTCTGGAGTACTGTCTGCGTCATTCTGCGCGTTCATGCGTCACAGGTCTCCCGCATTGACCCCTTGGGCAGCACATGTGATTCTCGACGCGATCCCAATGTCCATCGACCCGCCTCGATTGCCCGAAACGCTCACATCAGTTGGACGGCAACAACGCGGTCCGTTGTGGCGACCATCGTACCGAAGTTCACGGAGAGCGCAAGGATGTCCTGGAAGGACCGTCACTCGAGTGGCAATGGATCTTTGCGAGGGTTTTTCGAATACAGACCGGACATCGCGCTGCGATCGAAGGAGAGCATGAAGGCAGCTACCGTCAACGCCGCTGCGATAACAGCGCCGATCGCCGCGAAGATCGCGACGAATTTGCTGTCGCTCCATTGCTGCTGCGTAATCGCGATGTAGGACCAGACGAAGACGAGCGGGAAGACGGCATCCTGGCGAAACAGGGCGATGACCGCCGCCAGCGCCACGCCGACGAGGATCATGATGACGGACCACACCTGCGGCGAGAACGGTCCACCATCCCAACCGCGGCGGTCGAGCCAGACCGAGACGTTGGCGATCGAGGCGACGCTGATCCAGCCGAGATAGAGGCTGAAGGGGATCTGGATTGCGAATTGCTGCGTGCGCGTGGGAATCCGACCATCACCATCCGCCCGGCGCGAGAGGATGTAGATGACGATCAGGGACAGCAGCAGAATGCCCATGGCGATGACCGAGAGAAGAAACTGTTCCCAGTGCCAGAAAAACAGCCAGACGGCATTCGCGATGTTGGCGACGAGGAAGACCGGACCAATGCGGCGGACTCGACGACTGCGGCGTCCACCGGGCAACAGGCTGTAGATGACAAAGACCAGCAGGAGGGCATAGATGACCCCCCAGATGATGAATGCCCAGCCAGCAGGCTGAAAGAAAATCGGGTTCTTCGTGAGCACCTCGCCGGTCGTTTGATTGTTGAACGGGATCCAGTTCGCCAGAAAGTTGATGGCTAGGACGACCAGCAGACCGAGGAGATTGATCAGCGGCCAGTGCCACGAGCCGCCCCGCTCGAACGAGACTTGCTTGCCGCCGTCCACACCGGTTCCGCCACCACGGCCACTACCCGATGCGCTGCCCGGTGCGCTGCCCGATGCGCTGCTACTGCTCATGCCATTGCCCTGATCCGTCGTCGCAGACGGATCATTGGCCGGTTCCGCCAGCGAATCAGCCGTCTCGAGATCCGGATCACCGCCACGGATGGGAACGATGTCGCGCTCCAGATCGATCTCATCGGGGTGGTCGGGTCTGTTCGCCATCAGCAGTTGCTTTCCTTTTGTCGTCCCAAAGTTCCCGCTCCCGCGCTGGAGACCGGGGTCAGGTTCGACCACGTCTTCGCCAGACAGTCATGCCAGACTCATTGTGCCAGTCCACGCCGCTCGCGACACGGTTTGAGCCGGCCGAAGTTCCGATCTTTGCCGTACAGAGAAGGAGGTCCCTTGGCAAGGGACCTCCTTCTGCCATACAGGTGGGACAAGACGAACGACCGATGCCTGTTGCTGACAGGCGCCAGATCAGGTTCCGAGCAACCTGGATTTGGCGGCCGAGAATTCCTCGTCGGTCAGCATTCCGGCCTGCTTCATTTCCGTCAGTTGCTGCAATCGTGTGAACATGTCACCACCAGCGGCGGTGGGAGCGGCGAGTGCGGCCTGCTGCGCCTGCAACGAGGAGAGCTGATCCTGCATGTCCACGAGCCGCTGTGTTTCCGCTTGCTGCGCGTTGACCTGGGCTTGTTGAGCATTGGCCTGCTGTGCGGATCGACGATCGACCGAATTGACCGTGGCCGAGGCGGTGCCGGCGATCGACGCCGTCTGCGCGACTGCTCCCACGACCCCGCGACCACCACGCACTGTTGCCGGACGTCTTCGAAACATGTTGTTCTCATTTCCATGGCCGCATCCGCCACCCGGGCGAAGCCGCCGCGATCACCATTTGCGGAGCGACAGTGACAGCGATTACGCGATGAGCGCGTCATGCTCTTCGACGAGCGCATCGATCACCGAACGAGGCAGGCGCTCGTTGACAAGGACGGTGCCGTCGGCCTTCTGCACGGCGCTCGCGAATTTCGACGCCCAAGCGTTCTCGAAGAGGAGCAGGACGGCCCAGGAGTCCGGCTGCAGAAGTTCTGCGATCTCGGAAGCATCTTCTTCCGAGAGGAATCCTGCGAGTTCTCCGACCAACGGATCGATTTTCGCTGCCACGACGTCATCGAGTTCGGTGATCTCGACAACCTTGATCTCGCCCTGAGCATCCTTCGAAAAGAAAAGGACATCGATGATCTGAACAGCGCCCGCTTGCACCATGTCCTCGACCGAGGTCAGGAGTTCGGGGTGGATCGTGCTTCCCGGGAACTTCAAAACGATGAATTCAACAGGTCCATAACTCATGAAGGCTCGTCCTTTCAAACGGATCTGAGGTTCCTTGTTCGACACCATGATGTCGCACGAGGGCGACTCACGACGGACGACAAGAACTGCCACCATAATAGCTGATTCACGACACGTTCAATTGGACAATGCCGCAGGCGCGAGTTAGGTGGGAAAGACCGATGGCGCGCGATACGACGGCGCCTGGCGAGGGGCGGTGCGCTGCTCGAATGCGAACGCCAACCGGACCAGGGCAGCCTCGGAATAAGCTCCCCCCATGAACGTCACGTTGATCGGCATACCGCCGAGATAGGAGGCCGGGAGCGTCACAAGCGGGTATCCGGCACGTGCTGCCAGGCCGGAACTGCCGTAGCTGGCTGGGTCCCCGTTGAGTAGATCGATCTTGGCGGCGGGAGCATTCGTCAACGCGATGATGGCGTCGAGGCGGTGGTCGGCCAATGCCTTGTCGAGACCCTCGGCACGGGCGCTTCGCTGAGAACGATCGATCGCCACGAGATAGGCGGGATCGTCGAGACCGGTCATCGCCTGCGCGGCGGTGAACAGATCCTGCCCGAACCAGGGCATCTCCTCATCGGCATGCGCCTCGTTGAATGCAATCAACCCGGCGAGATCGCGAATTGGAAAACGTGCATCGACATAACGCTCGATATAGTCGGCGATGTCGTGCTTGAACTCCCAGAGCAGGACGGAGATATCGCCGCTGCTCCATTTCTGATCGGCCGTTGGCGAGACAACGACGGGGTCCACGATCTCGGCACCGGCAACGCGCAGCGTCGCGATGACACCATTCAATACGTGTTCGCTCGGAGGAGGCAAGTGCCGGTCGTTGCGCAGCACGCCGATCCTGGCGCCGCGCAAACCATCCCGATCGAGTGCGGCGAGGTAATCGACGCCAGCGTCGATGTGACCCGGGCGGAGCGGGTAGGAGGGAGCACCGGAGACATCCTGACCGCCATGACTGGCGAGATCCTCCGGGTCGGGTGCCGCGAGCACCTGCAACAGCATCGCGGCATCCGTGACACTGCGAGCCATCGGGCCGGCAGTGTCCTGGCTGTGCGAGATGGGAATCACACCCATCCGGCTGACAAGGCCGACGGTCGGCTTGATGCCGACGATACCGCAGGCGCCGGCAGGCATCACGATCGAGCCATTTGTTTCCGTGCCGACCGCGAGCGGGACGTAACTGGCCGCAACGGCGACGGCTGGCCCGGCACTCGACCCCCACGGCGTGCGGTCGAGTGCATAGGGGTTCAGGGTTTGGCCGCCGCGTCCACTCCAGCCGCTGGTCGAGCGCTCGGAGCGAAAGTTCGACCACTCACTCAGGTTGGCCTTGCCGAGGATGACCATCCCGGCATCGCGCAGGCGCGTGACAAGGAAGGCATCCTCAGACGGTCGGGCTCCAACAAGCGCCAATGAGCCTGCGGTCGTCTCGGTAGGATCGATCGTGGCGATATTGTCCTTGAGCAGGATCGGAATCCCGTGCAGTGGCCCCCGGACATGGCCGGACGCCAACTCGGCATCGAGGCGGTCGGCGATCTCGCGCGCATCGGGATTGATCTCGATCACCGCCCCCAGCGCTGGCCCCTGACGATCGAGCTCCTCGATCCGGGCGATGGACGCCTCAGTCAGTTCCCGAACCGACCATTCGCCAGAATCGAGCGCGGCGCGCAGCTCGGAAACCGACATCTCGACGATGGACCTCGACCTCGACCTTGACCTTGCACCGTTGTCCTGCATCAAATACCCCTGAGTGACCACAGCATGACGACCGCGTTGCGATGAAATTCGGATCGGATCGCGAAACCTGCCGCTCGGCGAATGACCTCTCTCTTCCTTATCCCACCGGTGAAGGTGCCGGTGAGGCCACCGGTGAGGCTTCCGAATTGTCACCTGCCTGACCGGTCGGAGGGAAGATCCCGGCAGCCGTATAGGTCGGAACGGTTCGTGCCCTGGAGTGTTGCTCGAATGCGTAGGCACACCGGATCAAGGTCGTCTCGGTGAACGCGCGCCCCATGAACGTGATGCCGACTGGCAGACCGGCGACGCTTCCGGCCGGAACGGTGACGAGTGGGTACCCGGCGACCGCAGCCGGTGTGGACGTGCCACCGAGCCAGTGATCGCCGTTGACGAGATCAACCCTGGTCGCGGGACCGTTGGTAGGCGCAAGGATTGCATCGAGCTGATGCTGCTTGAGGACCGCGTCGATTCCATCCTGCCGACCGCGCTGCTGATTTCGGACGACCGCCGCCGCGTACGCTGGATCCTGCAGATCACTCTTCGCCTGGGCGGCAAGGAACAGATCCTGACCGAACCACTGCATTTCCTGATCGCGGTGGGCGTCGTTGAAGGCGATCACATCGGCTAGCGTCCGGACGGGAAACGCGGGGTCGACGTAGCCCTCGATATAGGCGGGCAGGTCTGCCTTGAGATCCCAGAGCAGCACGTCCAACCCGTCCGGACTGTTGCCCAACTCGGCAAACGACGGCATCTCGACGGGATCGATCACCTCGGCCCCAAGTTCCTTCAGCGCACGCAGCGCTTGTTCGAAGACCGCATCGGCACCGACGCTGAACCCCATCGCCGCCCGCAGCACGCCAATCCGCGAACCGCGCAGCCCGTCTGCGCCAAGAATTGCCGGGTCCGTGTAATCGATCGGCTGATTCTCGCCTGGCGGTCGGGATGGATAGGTGGGAATGCCGATCATCGCGACCGATACGCCGTCGGCTGGCGAGGCCTCGGGCGAGGCCGCAGGCGATGCGATGGGAGAAGCAGACGGCGTGGCACTCGCGTGCGGCATGCCCTCGCCACCCTGAATCGTCATCTGGTTTGCGGGGTCGTCCTGATCGATCACCGCCAGCACATTCAGCAACGCGGCGGCATCGGCCACCGTCCGTGCCATGGGGCCAACGGTATCCTGGTTGTGCGAGATCGGAATCACGCCTTGGCGGCTGACAAGGCCGACCGTCGGCTTGATGGCGACGATGCCACAGTGAGCGGCCGGGGAGACGAGTGAGCCATTGGTCTCGGTCCCGATCGCAAGGGGAACGTAGCTCGCGGCGATCGCGATGGCGGACCCGGAACTCGAACCGGAGGGGGTGCGGTCGAGCTGGTAGGGATTGACGGCCTGGCCGCCACGTCCACTCCAGCCGCTGCTTGCCTGGCTCGAACGGATGTTGGCCCATTCACTGAGGTTGGCCTTGCCGATGATGACCAACCCGGCCTTGCGAAGTTGCGCGGCCACGAAGGAATCGCGGGTGGGCGTTGCGCCTTCCAGCGCCTGGGAGCCGGCCGTCGTTTGCATCTGGTCAGCGGTCGCGATGTTGTCCTTGAGCAGAATGGGAATCCCGTGAAGCGGTCCACGGGTGGTCCCTCCCTGCAGTTCGGCGTCGAGTTGATCGGCGAATGCAAGCGCATCGGGATTGGTTTCGATCACGGCACGGAGGGTATGACCCTGGCGATCGTATTCCGAAACGCGATCCAGACTCGCCTGCACGAGCTCGTGAATGGTCAGCGTTCCCGCATCGAGTGCGTCACGGAGCTGTGCGACAGTGACCTCGACAAGGTCGATACTGCCATCGGCCTGGGCAAACAGGGGAGATGACCGGCTGGTGTGCCGATTCGACGCGTGGGTGGGCTCGCTCTCATGTGTCGAGACAACCGCTGCGGCGGCAATTGCCGCAGATCCAAGCACGAGCTTCCGGCGGTTTACACTTGGACCGACGCGGACATCACGATCGTCGGGTGAAGGCGATTGATCCCTGGACATGTGACCCTCCTGCACTGCGCGGACAGAATCGCGGAACACCGTCCGATACGGCGTTCCATCCTGATCGTCAGCATAGCAGTTTGCCGGGAACTGTTGAGGGGCAGATCAAAGTTGCCCGTCGAGGACGTCGGAGCCAGGCGGATCCTGAGCCGGATCGGATGACGGATCGTCCTGATTGGCAGGAACATCGGATGAGTCGGACGGCTGCGAGGTATCAACCGGGATATCCTCGGTGGCGGGATCGGGCGGCGTTGGATCGTCGGACGGATCGCCAGGAATGTACGTGGGGGGCGTGCGAGCCTGGAGGATTTGCTCGAAGCCGTAGGCTATCTGGAGGAGGGTCTTCTCGCTGAATGCTCGCCCAAAGATATTCATGCCGACGGGCAAGCCATTGACGAGGCCGATCGGAATCGATATTGCCGGATAGCCGGACATCGCCGAAGGCGTCGCCGACGAGCCGACAAACCCTGGATCCCCATAGGAGCTGATCTCCGACGGCACAGGTGCGGTCGGGGCGATCAGCACATCGACCTTGGCACCGTCCATCGTGGCGTCGATGCCATTCTCACGTGCAGCAACGTGCATTGCGGTGCGAGCATCCTCGTAGGACGGGTCGTCGATCGGACCGATATCCAGGGTTCGCTCGAGTACGACCTGATCGCCGAAGCCCAGCTCCACATCGGGGTTCGCCTCATTGAACGCCATCACGTCGGAGAGCGAACTTACCGGCCCGTCCGGCATGAAGCGGTCGAAGAAGCGCTGCGTGCCGTCCTTGAACTCGGTAATCAGGACGACGTATTCCAGTTCAACGTCGAAGTCGGTCTCGAAATAGACATCGTCGATGAACTGCACACCGGCATTGCCCAACACGGAGATGGCCTGCTCCATCATGTTGTCGGCGGCAGCGTCCCAGCCGAAGAGTCCGCGCGCAATCCCCACGCGGAACCCCTTGATGCTGCCCTCGAGGACGGACGTGTAATCGAATCCCCCGGGCTGCTGGATTGGGGAGGGATCATACCTGGAGGCCGGTGCGCTCGCGGCGAACTCGTTGGCCGATGGATCCTGATCGTCGTAGCCGGCAATTGCAGAGAGCAGGATCGCGACGTCCCGGACATTGCGGCCGATTGGACCTGGTGAGTCCTGCGAGAACCCGATCGGGATGACGCCGCGCCGGCTCACCAACCCGACCGTTGGTTTCATGCCGACCACGCCGCACCCCGCCGCCGGGCAGATGATGGACCCATCGGTCTCGGCACCGATCGCGAGCGGAACGTAACTCGCCGCGACGGAGATCGCCGATCCGGAACTCGAACCCCACGGCGATTTGTCGAGCATGTAGGGGTTGATGGCCTGGCCACCACGTCCACTCCACCCGCTTCCCAACCCGGACGAACGAAAGCCCGACCATTCGCTCATGTTCGTCTTGCCGAGGACGATCGCGCCGGATTCACGCAGGCGCTGCACCACGAATGAATCCTCGACAACGGTGTTCTGCGCGAGCGCGAGTGCGCCCGCTGTTGTCTTCATGCCATCTGCGGACGCAAAGATATCCTTGACGAGGACCGGAATGCCGTGAAGGCGGCCGCGCGAGTTTCCCGCCTTCAATTCGTCGTCCAATCCCTGAGCGATCGCGATCGCGTCGGGATTGACCTGGATCACCGCATGAAGGCTCACGCCAGCGCCATCCATCGCGGTGATGCGATCGAGGGCAGCCTGCACCAACTGGACGATGGTGAACGTGCCATTCGCGAACGCATCACCCAGAATGCCAACCGTCGACTCGAGGAGTGTGCCTTCGGCGGTGAGCGGCAGCGTGATCGGCGCAGGCACGGCCGTCGCTATCGCAGCGGGTGTCGGCACACCGGTGTTGATGGGTGCGGGTGGCGTCGCGACCTGCGCAACCGCAGAAGGTGCCGGTGCCGGTGGCGGCACAGGTGTGCCAGGCCCATCATTTCGAAGTGCCAGCACGGAGCCGCCCGCAACCGCGAGAGCGGTGGCGGTGCCGCCAATCATGAGCGCCCGGCGCGAGACGAGTGACTGCCCGGGAGACCGGGAGGACCGGGCCGAACGCGAGACATCCGGCCCGGGATGGGAGGATGATGCGTGCGACGCAGACCCTCCCACGTCCTTCCCTTGGGATCGAAGCGGGATTTGCTGACGTGGCGGAGTATTGGGCATAAAGGCAGCAATCCAGGGTGGTGAACGCCAATCGGCAGCGTATCTGAACGTTTGGGTATCCATGAATGAGTGGTGGCGTCACCACCAACAACGCGCCCTCGAGGAAAACGCGTGGTAGTCGTGAAGTGTACACAGACACCTACGGACGGTAACCGCATCCGGGTCCATTTTCCGGTTGACGCCAACTGCTCAACCTCTGTTTCCGGTCGGTTCGGATCTCGGCGGATGATGCCCGGCCCGATCGCGAATTGTCGCACTTTTCGTCGGTACCGGTCCCTCCGTCCGTCACGCCGTCCACGCTGCGGGGCTTTCGAGACAGCTTTCGCCATCCCGCTTTTGGCCGTTGCCATGCCGTTGCCACGACCAATACGCCCACCGGTTTTCGACTCGGAATTGGCAAAGGGATTGCGTTCGATCGCCCTTGAGTACATTATATGTACAGATGTATCATTGTCACATCCGATTCATTCCAATGAAGGGGATTATGTGTGGCGAGCTGGACGCTTCTGATCTACCGGGTGCCTACCGAGCCTGCGAGTGGCCGTGTCTCGATCTGGAGAGACTTGAAACAGATGGGCGCGCTCTATCTCCAGCAATGCGCGTGCATTCTGCCGGCACTCGAAGACATCAGCCCGCGGATTGCGCGAGTCGTTTCCAAGATTTCGGAGCAGGGCGGCGAGCACTGGCTGCTCGATATCCCGACGATGGCGACGGCTGACGAGGAACGGCTGATTGCCAACTTCCAGGTGTTGCGCAACAAGGAATACGCGGAGATCGTCGAGGAGTGCGAAACCAAATTCGTCAAGGAAATCGAGTTCGAACATTTTCGGGAGAACTATTCGTTCGAAGAAGCGGAGGAAATCAGCCAGGACCTGGAAAAGATCCGTCGCTGGTTCGCCAAGATCGTCGATCGCGACTGGTTTCATGCCGAGGGACGAGCGGACGTGGTTTCGTGGATCGACCGGTGTGCCGCGTTACTCGCAGACTTCGAGGAGGTGGTCTACCGGCGGCAGGGAGATGACTTCTCACCCGATGGTCGGACAGGTCATCCTTTGCCGATTGCGATGCCGATGGAGCTGATCCAGGGGGTTAGGCAGGAGGACGAGACCATGCAGGTACCGATTAGACGAGAAGGGACTCTCCAATGACCAATGACATCCTGCTTGTAGCGGGAGCTTTCCTCGCAAGCGCCGTCGAGATGGTGGAGGCGCTGACGATCGTCTTTGCAATGGGCGCAACGCGCGGATGGCGGTCGGCGCTGATCGGGTCTGCCGTGGCGCTGGTTGTGCTCGCGGTGATCGTTGCCATTCTCGGCCCGCTGCTGGCGAATATCCCGCTCACCCCGTTGCGAATCGTGATCGGCGGACTGCTGGTGATCTTCGGTCTGCAATGGCTGCGGAAGGCAATCCTGCGAGCGAGCGGATACAAGGCGCTTCACAATGAAGATGCGATCTTCGCGAAGGAAGTGGCGGCATCCGAGGGAGCTGGCACTACCGAGCGGGCGGGGATGGACTGGTACGCCTTTACGGTGGCGTTCAAGGGCGTCCTTCTGGAAGGGCTAGAGGTGGCGTTCATCGTGCTGACATTCGGAACGTCGCATGGCAGCGTTCCACTCGCGGCGGCGGGGGCTGCGGCCGGCTTGCTGGTCGTGACATTCATCGGAGTGGTCGTGCGGGCGCCGCTCAGCCGCGTGCCGGAGAACACCATGAAGTTCGCGGTTGGGGTGATGCTGACCGGGTTCGGTATCTTCTGGTCAGGTGAAGGGGTCCATGTCGAGTGGCCTGGCGGCACCGTCGCGTTGCCGGTCATCCTCGTGGTGACGCTGGCCGTTTCGTGGGGATTCGTTCTGCTGCTGCGGCATCAGAAAACAACGGCGAGCACGCCTCAATTCGGCAACGCGGGGGTCGAATAACGATGAAATACGTGGAAGGTTTCGGCAAATTCTGGTACGACTTCATCGTCGGCGACGACTGGACGATCGCCGCCGGCATCGTGGGGATCATGGCCGCCGGGTATCTGTTGCACCGGGCGGGCCTGGGAGCATGGTGGCTGTTCTTGCCCGCCATCTTCGTCCTGCTTTTCTTCACGGTCAAGCGCGCCGCGCGAGACTGAGAAATCGACCCGACCTTGAGGAAGACGAGCGCGTTCTCGTGGTTTTCACATCAACGCCCGCGAACGCACCCGCAGGTGGACACCTTCCAATAATGGCATGCGTCTTCGGAACTTCGGACACTTCAGTCTGTGTGGTAAGGATCGTTCACGACTCGCCATCACCAGTTTGGACACCACGAGCAAACGGGACACGCCTCGGATTGAGGCATGTCCCGTTTGCTTGTCTCGATCGTCAAAAAACCTCACCGATTTCGGTCTGTCTTGTGCCGACGAACCGGTCGGGTCGGGTCGGGTCGACTACATGATCGAACATGAGGACTCCACCACGAGCTTCGCCTCAATCGCATCGAACGGTGCTTACTGGCTTCATCCGACGCAGGGCATGCAAACGAGACGTTCTCGAGACACTCGACGAGAACGCCTTTCTCCTGTGCAAGAAGGAACAATCTGCGGACCTCCTTTCCCATGACGAGATTGCCAGGCTCACATCATCGCCACGATTGGCCAGATGCCGTTGTCCTACCTGCACGGCGTCCACCTCCTTCAAATATTCAGATCATGTCGAGAGCTACCGGATCAGGCCCATCAAGCCATCACTCTCGAACCAACTCGACCAGTTCGAATTCACCAACAGCTGTGAGGAGAGAACCTCACAGCTGTTGGCCGTAACGTGCATTCCGACACATCGGGCAACACGCGCAACCATGCGCTGGCCCGAACGTCATCTGGCAGGAGGATTGCTTGACGGTGAGCCCGCCAGCGGCGGGTACAAGCACCAGTCCATGACGATGAAGACATGCCGGCAGGTGCAGCACCGACCTTCTCCCCCCGACATCGGTGCTGTTATCGATATGGCCGAGCCCGCTCGCTCCAACCACGAAAGCGACAGCAGCGATGGCAGCGACCAACGACGCGATTGCAAGCAGAGAACGCGTCAGCAATCGGCTCGTCATCCTCGACCCCTTCAGAAATCGAGGTACCAGAGCAGATCATCCTGGTTTACAAGGAGTAGTGACGAGGAATCAGAAACACACACGGAGATTGAACACAACGCATTCTGTCGAGAAGAACAGAAACATCGAACGTCGCAGCTCTCTCGATCGCATTCCAACGATGCAACGGTTTGTCACCGCGAAGATCGTCCGGTTTGCCATTGAGCTAGCGTCTCCATCCCACAGCATGCAACCACCTCAGGACGGAGCGTTCGCCAGGAAATCCTCGACGATCCATCCTGTCGTTCCCCTATGCGTTGTGACCTGCCACCAGGTGAAGCCATTCGCCTCGACCGGACCACCCTTGATGGTGAGATTCTTGTTCTGGCCCAATGTCGCGAGAATATCGCCTTCGGTCGATGGATCGGATCGCAATCGCACACCGTCATCGGTCGTGATGACAGCTGCCCCCACAACGAATGCGTCGGCATTCGGCGACGTACCGCCGGTAGTCGTCGATGCGCTCGGCTCGCGCACGTCTGCGGTGTCGTAACGAACCAATTGCTTGCCGCTGTCCGCGATGACCTGCGGATCGAATTCGTTCTCGAGAAAATCAGGAATCGGGTTCGGCACGGTGACGGTGTCCGGATTGCCGTCACTCGTGTAGAGGATCACGTCTCCGTTCGTGAACTGCGTGAACCAGTAGTCGAGGACGGACGGATCTGCATTCACGCGAGGGAGATTGGCAGCCTTCCATGCAGAGCTGGACGGTGAATAGGCCGGTCCGCCGCCGACATCGAAGACGCCGTTCAGGATGATCTGCTGGCCCTGGTACCAGAAGCCATCGCGCAGCATCACGAACACATCTTGGTTGGACTTCGGGTCGGGGCGGCCACCATAGGGAAGCACCAGGGTACGACTCATGTTGGCCGGACCCGTCACCCGCTCATCGATCCACTGCGCGGTGCCGCCGACTTCCTCCGCAAACTGGTCTGGCGTCGACTTGCCAAGGTCGGTGTGCGTCAGGGTGTGATTGCCGATTTCGTAGCCGTGCGCGACAAGCCAGGCGATCTTGACATCGCACGTCGCGTAGGCGTTGATCTCGTCGATTTCCGAGTCGGAGAAGCAGTAGTTGGGAACGACGGCAAAGAACCCGGTGTGTCCGAAATCCGGATGCCTGGCGAAGAAGGACTCCAGCACGCCGACCCCGGACGCTGGTCGCGGCGTGTAGGTGCCATCGGGGCCCTTGTCGATGAGAAACTGACTCGCAAGCGAATCATCGAAGGTGAGGACCACGGGATGCTTGCCGGCAGGAACGTCGATCCGGTTCTCGAGCAAGTTGCGGACGGAGATGACGTGGAAGTCGTGATCGTACAGCCACTGAAGATCGGACCTGAAGTCGTCGAGCGTCTTGACGTACTCCGCCGCAAGGCTGGGGTCCGACGTGAACGCGTGATACATCATCACGGGGACGACACCGAGTTCATCCGCGTGCACCTTCTGGAGGTTGGCTACCTCGGCTACCTTGGAGACCGAGGTGCCGGCTGGAGGGGCGACCGGCGGCATCTCCGGTGTGGACTGTGCCGACGCGAGGGATCCCATCCCGGCGAGAATCAACGCCGCAATCAAGAAGACGATCCATGGACGACGGGACGTTGTAATCATGTTCCAGTCCTTCGCCGGGAGATGCGCGCCCTTCGACATCGATCAATCGACTACTGATTTCGCTGCCAACTCGGGAAAGCGATACGTTGGATTTCGCGCTGTTCTGCTCGATGTGGTGTTCCCGTACATAGCCATGGTACGTCAGGAGGCACATATACCCAACATGGCCGCCGCACGCGATTCGGCCGATCAGCCAATCGGGGACCGCTTGCCGAGCGTCTTCGATACACCTGAACCCAAGACCATGGTCGCCGTTTCAACCAAACCATTCGGACCCTCGCGATCATGACGGTGTTGAACCTCGCGCTGTCGGTCACCTGATGAGGGGACGCCATGATTCCGGAGGCGGATGACCAATCATCCTGCCCAGAGCGGTTGTCACAGATTGTGCCTGCCACTGTTCAGCAAGGAGAACAGATGCACCCTCAGACGGCGGATGGTCGATGAAGCTTCCGACACACGAGCGGGCCTTGGCAGCGGTGCCGAACAACGCCGAATGGTCCGACCGCTCCAGAGAGGCACACCTTGCGATCACCGCCATAGCGAGCGCGATCCACGCCTTCCAGTTCTGCATGCCGGCATCGAGACGCAAGATCGCCGCATGGGGAACACTGCTGGCCAAATGCGTTGCAGGCTGAACGCCATCCCATTCCACCCTGTGACGAACACAACCATGGCGAGAGCAATAGCGCCCTCGCCATGGTCATGTGTCTCGAGCATTTGCTTCGATCTGGTCTCTGATCCTAGGTCAGATCCGCGCGCAGATTGTCGACGACCTGCGCGCCATCGCGCCCTTCGAGGAAATGATTCGCCAGGCGTCTCCCCACCTTGCGCAGGACGGCCGGGATCGACTCGCCATCCGCCTCGATCAGTTCGTAGGTGACACCCACTTCATCAAGGTAGGCGATGAAGCTTCCGAGCTGGATACGACGACTGGCGGACACACCGGTGGAGACAAGGATCAGTGGGATGTCGATTACCGCGGCAAAGGTCTCCGGGCTGCGCAGCGCATAACGATCGCGCTCGGTCAGCGGCATCCCGTATTGCTGTGAGGCCCAGTTGCGCCATGGTGCATCGGCATTCTCGAGCTCGATCGACCAATCGGTGATCGGATCGACCGCAGCGACAGCGGAGTAGACACCTGGCCGCGCACCGGCACTCAACAGCGCGAGAGTGCCACCATACCCATGCCCGACGACCGCAAGTTTTCGCTCGTCCACGTCGGCAATGTTGCCGAGTGCACTTCCTGCCTCGATGACATCGGCGATTTCGATCTCGCTGTCCGCAAGTTCGGCCAGGTCGTTCTCGACGGCCGCGCCGAAGCCGGTTGCGCCGTGAATGACAGGGGTCAGCACAGCCATCGCCGTACTCGCCAGCGCCTGCTCTTCAGGCAGGAACTCTCCGCGCCGGGTATGAAGTGGTCCATCTGGAAGGTAGACGATTCCGGGGACGTTGCCCGAGACGCCGTGGGTTCGATAGATCAGTCCGGAGAACTGCTCTTCCGGTCCGATTTCGAACTCGAACGGCTGTGGCTGACGGAACGACTCCGCAGATGTCAACGAGATGCCCGGGATGTTGACGGTGGTCCGCTCCTCGGTCGCGACGTTCTCCTGGACCAGGAACCCGAAAGGCCGCTGAGGGGCACTGAAACCGTAGGCCACACGCTTGTCGGCAACCCAGCGGGGATAGTTGGCGACGCCCTCACCGGGATCGACGGCAACCGCGCCGGAGGCGTGCAGGCCGCGCTCGCAGCAGACCGTTGCGAACCCTTCGGAGCGCAGGTACACGAGTCGAGCTTCCTTCGGAGAAAATCGCGGTTCGGTCTTGTCGCCGGCCTCGCGTGTGACGGTCCAGCCGGCCTTGTTGTCGGAATTGATGACGGCGATCGACAACCAGTCGTTCTCGCGCGTGACGAACGCGACGAGATTGCGGCCCGGAACCCAGTCCAGCGAATGCCGTATGGCCGGCGTCTTCTCGCCGGTCAGGTTCCTGATCTCACCCGTGGCGAGAATGAAGACGACGATATCGTTATGCTCTGGTCCGTCGTTCAGCTTGCGGGTGAAGGCCAAAAACAGGCCATCACGAGACCAGGATGGCTCGCGATCGTGAGCTGGACTCCAGGTCAGCAGTTCGGCCGCGACCGGGACGGCGCCATCGGAGCTGGCGAGCGCGATGACATCGCGACCATCGAAGCGGCGCACGAACGCGATCAGCATGCCATCGGGCGACCAGCGCGGCGTGCGGTCGGAGGCGGTGGCGTGGTCGCTCAACGACTGCGGTTCGGTGAGGACAAATGCGGGAGGCGACACGTCGAGGTTTTCGCGGTCTTCGGTTTCCGACTCGGCACCGTCTGATTCGGAAGAAGACGCGGCGGGAATCGAATCATCCGTGCTCGTCGATGCAGTGGCATTTGGATCGACCTCGAGTGCCGCAACGGCATCAACCGGCAGGCCGTCATCGGAGGCGTCCGATGCCTCCGACGCCTCCGACGCCTCTGGTGCTGCGACAACGTCGGAAACGTCAGGGGCTTCGGGAGCGGGGTGAACCACGCTCTCGGCAGTCGCTTCAAAATCCCCCGCGACCGTGCTGTCTGTGGCAGGAGCGGCGGCGGCCGACACCGAGGCGCCGGTTGCATCTGCCTCGCCGGATTCGGCGGACGTCTCGGCTCCGGTCGCAGGGTCGAGCCCGGCGATCGGCACCAGCCAGATGCTCGTCCGCTTGCTGTCGTCTGGATGCGTTCCCGTGACTGCAACGATGCGGCCATCGGGCGACCACTGCGGTCCCCGGAGCACACGACCGGTATCGGGATCGACGTCCTCGATGGGGACAAACGGGATCTCGACAGAGACCGCATCGCCACCATCGGCAGGACTGATCCAGAGACCTGTCTGCCCCTCGGCACCGGTCAGCAGGTAGGCGAGGCGAGCACCGTCCGGCGAAACCTCGAACGGACCCGGCTTGATGAACGCCCCGGCAAACGGATTGTCCTTGTCGGTGGAACTATCGGCTGCCGGATCGGCAATAACATCCCATGCCTCTTCGGGGGTGGCGCCGTCCCGATCGAACGCTTGATCCTCGGCGCCGTCAATGGTGGATGTTCCTGCTGAAGATGAATTCGGATCGATCGTCGCACCTGCAGAATCTGCAGCATTCGGCGCGACCGACTTCGTGCTTGCTTCCGTCATGGAATCGTCTCTCACTCCTGGTGGCATTCATTGTGGCGTCCACACGGACACGAGAATGAACGCGACGCACATCTGCCGCGCAAGACGACTGAGCCGTCGACGCGACCGCCTGGCACCAAGGCTTCCTACGACCGTGACACGTCGTATTGGCACATGTTGCCGGGACCGGCAAACCCCGGTTATTGATTGAATGCGTCTGGATAGGCCACCGGAGCGGCCGCACACGAACCCCGCCGGGCAGATCGTCTGCGCCGTGTTGATGATTATGGTAGTCGCCCAGCGAAAACGATGCCAGATTTGGGCCAAAACACCGTCTCGTGGAGGTATCTTTCTCGCGCCCATCTCTTCCCGCGCAAGATGTGTTCGGCATCTCCATGGCCCTGCGGGCCGAACGGTGAAGCACTCGCGGAGTCGAGGAGCGTTTTCGTCAGCGACACGGTCAGCGCCACGGGCAGCGACATCGGCGCGGCAACGGCAACCTGGAGGTCACGCGTCTTGCCATCCCTCCGGATGCAGTTCGCCCGTGGCGATGAACCGCGCCTCTCCGCTCAGGGAGATATCACGGGCGCAACCTGTTGCGGCGTCCCAGCGGAACGCCGCCTCGAGCACGCGCCCACTACTGGTGACGATCGTGACCGGTGGGGCCAAACCAAGGCCCTGCATCGCGACGACTGCACTGGCAACCGCTCCCGTGCCACATGCAAGCGTCTCCGCCTCCACCCCGCGCTCGTACGTGCGCATGCGGATCGTGTGGGCGTCGATGTGATGAACGAGATTGACGTTTACGCCATCGGGTGCAAACCGGGGATGAAGGCGGACATGTTTCCCGACCTCGGCGAACAGCGACGCGCCGGCGAAGGTGTCCGCGTTGTCGACGAACGCCACGGCATGCGGCACACCGAGATGCACGAAATGGATGGCAAGGGATCGACCGAGTACATCCAGGGTCACAGGTGCGGCGAGCGGACCAGAATCCGGCATCGAGATCCGGACCCGGGAATCGTCTGGGGAAACCCTGGCGTGGATCGACCCAACCGGCGTCTGAAAGACGCACGTGGCAGGGGCGATTCCGGCATGCACGGCGAATCTGGGGCCGCACATCGCGCCGTTACCACAGAAGTCCGCGTCGGAACCGTCGGCATTGATGTATCGCCATCTGAAATCCGCAGGTGGTTGCCCATCGACGGGCCGTTCGATTGCGACCACCCCATCGGCGCCGATACTCACTCCGCGCCGACACGCGCGACGAGCGAATTCCGGCAATTCCGCGTCGGTCAGCAACCCTGCGCGATTGTCGATCATCGCAAAGTCGTTTCCGCTGCCACTCATCTTTGCAAATGGCTCAGGTGCCACCAGCAACCGTTGGCGCAGTACGCCGATCGAATCCTCGGGAGCGATCACTGGCTCCTCCATCGCGGTCCATACCTCTGTCAATTCGTGCGCATCCTTATCCTGCACGTCAAGTTAGCAGGTAGCTGGTGGCAGGCTATCACGCGGGCAGATGAAGCACGGGCATTGCCTCTTGGCAATGCCCGTGCTTCATCTGCGACGTTTCCCAAGGAGATCAGTCGAGGGCGATCTTGCCCGGACCGGTCAATGCCAACGCCGCGGTGGCCGCCATAAGCGCCCCGTTGAATTCCGAGCCGGACACACCGGACGGCGCATGGATCTTCCCGATCGCCACGACCTGCACGGCAGTCAGGCCGAGAGCTGCCCAACGGGTTTTCCAACCGAGGATCAGGGCCAGTCCGCCGAGAAACTCGGTCAGGATGACCAGCCATGCCATTGCCGGTGCGTTAGGAACCCCAATCGAATCGAGCATCTTGACGGTATTCTGGACACCGCCATGTTCCATACTGGCGGAGAAGCCATCCCCCAGTTTCTTTTTGGCATCATCGGAGAGGCGATCGCTCGACCCTTCGCCGCCTATCAGTTTCGGCAGACCATGGAGCATGTAGAGTGACCCTATCACCAATCGCAGGATCAGCAACCCGAAGCTACCCATCAACGTTTCTCCTCTGTCATGCGGTGCCATTTCCTGGCACCGCCCCAACGATCCGCATGGATACGCGCGCCATTGCCAACAGCGTATGCAGAGTTTGTTCCCTCATCAACCCCGGCCGGTCATTCCGGCCCCGGACAGGCGCAAGATTCTGACTTGCGGGGACGCGAGCGCACCATACACGCCACAGGCAATAATGCGATACAATCCCTCCCTGTTGTGTACGGACACTGCTCAATCCCAAGTATCGATACCTTGCGATGATGGCGCAACTGTTGGGGTAACGTTTTCTGACCCTGCCAATTACCTCCTGCTCGCCTGCATGTCAGCTCACCTGCATTGCCGATTCGCATCGACCCAGCAGTTGCCCTGGCACGGTTTTCAAGCCATTGGGCGAGGCGTTGGGTCTGCAGGAGACGTGTCCGACGAGCGTATTCTCGCGCCGGCATCTTTTTGAACTCCTGCAACTATGACCATGGACTGCGGGCCACTTACACCATCTACCGGCTACCGGACTCCGAACGTGAGACATCGCATCCGCATCGACAACAGGAAGGATTCCTCTCGTGATACATGATTCGACGCCATTCGTTCAGACCGAGAATAAGCCTGCGTACACAGCTGCGCTAACTGCAGCGTCCCCGACGACACAGATATGGCGGCGGCGGATGATCGCCAGCACGCTGGTGCTTTCGATGCTGGGGGGCATTGTGGCAGGGACTCCTGCCGTCTCCGCGCAGGATGGCACCGATGCCTCGACCCCGACTCCCCCGGTCACCTGTGTGATCCCGACAGCCACGCAAGCGGAAAATGGATCGGCGCCCAGCACCCCTGTAGTGCCAAGCGGCACACCGGTTGCGCAGGCCACCCCCGCAAACGCGGCAACGCCGGCAAACGAAGCAACGCCGATCGTGACATCCGGGAATGACAAGACCGCATTGCGTGACGATCTCAACGCGAGTGCCAAAGCCATCCTTGCCTGCCTGAGCGGTGGCAACGTCGAAGATCTCGTTAAATTCACCAGCGATACCTACAGGGGTCAGCTGATTGGAAGCGATCAACCGATCAGCAGCGTGGATTACGCGGCGTTGGCACCGTCCCTCCCGGTGCTTTCCTACACGCTGATCGACGTCACCGACGTTGTCACCGACGCTACCGGCAGCAGCAAGGCCTCCGCGACTGTCACGTACACCGTGGGCAAGCAGGTACGAACCTCGACATGGACATTCAGCCGTGGCGATGTCGCCGGCAAGAGCACGTGGATCCTGGAGAGCGAGACGCCCGGCAACGTGACCGCAGCCGCTGATGCCTCCAAGGTGGACGTCACGATCAAGGGCAATGCGTTCTCCCTTTCGGCCAAGACGATCGACTCGCAGGATGTACTTTTCACCATCAAGAATGGTGACGCAGAGGATCACGAGATGTTCGTGGTGCAGCTTGCATCCGGCACAAAATCCGATGCACTGCTGACCACCACCGGAAACGGCCTGCCGAAAGGCGTGACGTTCGTCGGACAGGTAACGGTTCCTGCCGGTGGCGACGGTCAGTTGTTGCTGACCGGACTCGCAAAGGGAACCTATACGGTGGTGGATTTGTTCCCCGGCAAGGACGGTCTTCCTCATCTTTCGAACGGGATGGAAACGACCTTTACCGTCAGCTGAACGACGCGCAGGCAGGACATTCCACCCGAGCGGTTCACCATCAAGATCTGACATCGACACAAGCGGCGGACCTTACCAGGTCCGCCGCTTGTGTCGATGTCAGATCGAGAGAAGAGCGCCCACTTTTTCCAGTCATCACGCATGATCGTTCATACCGGCTGCACAAAGAGCAGCGAATGGCGTGGACCATATCGCACGAAACTAGCCCGGAAGAGTTAGTTTCCAGACGTTGCAATCAAGAACCTCTTCATAATTTGTGCAGATTATGCCGATTTTTAGTCATCTTGCACGTTCTAATGGCTTGACCCAACCCAATCCCATCGCTAACACTACGCTCATTCGGTTCAACTATGGGTCTGAAGGGGACTCCCATCGAATGGGGTTCCGTGTGCATATTCCGTTTTAACGATGGGATTTCCCATCAAGGGGAGGGGCTCATGTCTTCTGGTATCCGTCGATCGGCTCGTGGCTCGATGCTACTACTTGGTCGGCGAGCTGCGACTCCGGTCTTCGTCGCCCTGCTCACACTCGGTGGGCTGAGAACAGTGCAAGCGCAGGACGCGTCGCCATCGGCATCGCCGGCAGGCGCTGCCTGTGTGACGGCAGCAAGCGCTACTGGCGCATCGCCGGAAGCATCGCCTGCGACAGATGTACTCGCCACTCCAGTCTCGGATCAGGCAGTCATCGACACCGCGACGACCACGCTGGAAACCTACTACAGCTGCCTGAGCGACACGTCAACACGCGGAAGTTACGAAGCGCTGGTTGTCACGATGGTATCGACGCTCGATGACGGCAGCCTGCTGGTCGATCATCAGGTGCAGCTGGGCAATCAGATCTTGGCCAGCCGAGCAACCCTCGTGGACCAGGATGGAACATGGATGGTTGTATCCCAGGTCGCAATCGCGCCTACGACCGATCTCGATCTGGTGACCCTTTCCGCCAAGGTCTCTGATGGTTTGGTCGAAGTTGGCCGCCCGTCCGCAGACGCCGGCGAAGCGATCATGATCCACGGTGTGAATGGTGAATCAACCGACCAAACCTTTGTTCTGCTCGCCGTTCCGGAAGCGTTCGATCCGGCGACGATGACCACCTACGACCCGGCCGCGCTGCCGGAAGGTGTCACGATCGTCGGTGAACTTCCACTCGCGGCGGGAGCCGAGGGAGATGCCCTCTTTGAAGGGCTGAAGCCAGGCAACTTCGCCATGTTCGCGGTCGGTGCGGATGGCACACTTGCCACCGGAGCCGTCTTTGCACTCACCGAGCCAGTCAAGCTCGACGTGCCAAGCATCTTCGACACTCCGGAAGCAACTCCGGATGCGTCACCTGCCGCCTAGTGCTCGGAAAAGATGCCCATCCGCAAGTGATGGGCATCTTTTCCACAACCGCGTATCCGCCGGGCCCCTCGCTACCTTCGATTGTCATGGATGCCTTTCCTCCAACCGTTCACCACTCGCCAACGGGCCTGATGACCCGTTTCATCAATGACAACGCACGCAGGAGACTCACCACCATGAAGCAAGGACCGTTCTCTCTGCTCTGCAACTTGCTCCAATCCGGTGCGATCGATCGCCGGCAGTTCATCGAACGCGCAACCGCACTCGGAGTCGGCGCCAGCGTTGCCATCTTCTGTGCCAATGCCAGTGTGTTGGCCTCTGCGGGTGGTTCTCGCAATGGCCTGGCGGTTTACGCGGGTCAGGATGGGACACCCGTCGCATCACCAGTGGCCGGTGCTGGCAAAGCCCCGGATGCCGGTACCGAAAGTCAGACTCGCGGCGCCGGTGGCGAGTTGAAAATGTTGCAATGGCAAGCAATCACCATGCTGGATGGTCACCGTGCGACGGGGACCAAGGACTTCCTGGCATCGGACATCATCAATGAGCCGCTCATCCGATATTTGCCGGACGGAACCATGCTTGCCAACCTTCTTACGGAGGTCCCTTCGGTCGAAGGAGGCACGCTCGCCAAAGACCTGACGAACGTGACGCTGAAGCTGTTGCCGGACGTTCTCTGGAGCGATGGCACCCCATTCACCGCCAAGGACGTCAAGTTCACCTGGCAATGGGTGACCACGGAAAGCAACTCGGCGGTCGATATCACGGCATGGCAGATCATCAAGGACATCGAGGTCAAGGACGACCTCACCGCAGTCGTGACCTACAAGGAGCCGTCCGCAACCTGGTTCGACCCGTTCGCCGGTGGCAACAACGGGCACATCCTTCCGTCTCACGTCTTCAAGGATGATCCCACCAACGCCAACGAAGCATTCATGACCAGCCCGATCGGCACCGGACCGTTCGTGATCGACACGTTCTCGCCCAACGACACCGCGACCTTCAAGGCGAACGACAAGTATCGCGATGCCAACAAGCCATTCTTCGCGAGCGTCCAGATCAAGGGCGGCGGCGATGCGGCCTCCGCTGCGCGAGCCGTACTGGAAACCGGCGACTATCAGTACGCGTGGAACCTGCAGGTCGAGCCGGACATTCTGGCAGCGATGATCACGGAGTCGAGCCCCGGTCAACTGATTACCGAGAAGGGGACGAGTGTCGAGCGTATTCATCTCAACTTCTCGGACCCGAACAAGGAGGTCGATGGCCAGCGTTCGGAGAAGAACACGCCGCATCCATTCCTGACGGATGCGAAGGTCCGCGAAGCGCTCAACCTCGCCGTTCCGCGCGACTTGATCGCCTCCAAGTTCTATGGACCGGGGCAACCGGCGACCGCGAATATCCTGACCGGTCTGGAAGCCTTCGACTCGACCACGACCTCCTGGGAATTCAATCTCGACAAGGCAAACAAGATTCTCGATGACGCAGGCTGGGCGAAGAGCGGCGACGTCCGCAGCAAGGACGGCGTGGAACTCTCGATGACCTATGCCACGACCATCAACCAGGTCCGCCAGAAAACGCAGGCCGTCGTCAAGCAGGCATTCGAGGCGCTCGGCGCCAAGGTGCAGCTGGTTCAGGTCGATGGCGGCATCTTCTTCGATAGCGGTGCCGGGAACGACCAGAATATCGGTCATTTCTACTGGGATATCCAGATGTACACCAACAATGCCACCTCACCGGTCCCGATTTCCTTCATGACTGACTGGTACTCCGGGCCCGAAGGCAGCAACATCGCCCAGAAATCGAACAGCTGGCAAGGCACGAACCGGCAACGATGGGTCAACCAGGAATTCGATACGCTCTACGAGAAGCTTCAGAAAGTCACCGATCTCGAGACGGCCTTCAGCCTGCTGAAGCAGATGAACGACGCCATCATCGGCGAGCATGCGGTCATCCCGCAGGTCAACCGCTCGGCAGACACCTACGCCATCTCGAACCAGCTGCGAAACGACAATATCGCGCTCGGAGTAGGCTTCGAATACAGCTACTGGAACATCGCCAACTGGAACTTCGTCTAGAGCCAGGCGATAGCCCCCATGCGCCCGTTGCGACCCTTGCGAACCGGCGATTTGCCCGGGGATCGGACTGAGCCGACCGGTCCCCGGGCTTCATCCAAGAAGGTTCGGAATCCCGGACAGACGCACGCTTTCAACGCTCAGCGGTCAGGTTCAGTTCGACGTTGGAGTGGTCACGCAAAGACGTTCACTCCAGGCACCCACCGGCATGCCGGGAAGGATGTGCATCACGCATACGGTTCACTTTCGTCCTGCCGCACACCGTCGAAACAATACGCGACGTTCTTAGGCCATCCGCTGCCAGGTTACGCGCTTCCCTCATCACTCTCTCCAGCGACGACCTCGGGGCGGATCCGTGCCCCTCGGTTCATCTCATCCGGTCTGAGGTCCAACGATCGACGGGTTGCTCGACCCGTTCTCGATACGACAGTCACATCAAGGAAGGCACTCACGATGACGCAACCAGGACGTTTTGCTCAGTTGAGCGAGGAACTGAAGTCCGGCAAGATCGATCGTCGCCTGTTTCTTGAGCGTGCGACCGCCCTCGGTGTTGGCTTCGCCAGCGCGCTCTTTGTCGCGAATGCGACGGTCGTTGCCGCTGCTGGTGGCTCGCAGAACGGTTTTGCGGTCTACGCCGGGCAAGACGGCACCCCAGCCGCCAGCCCGGCGGCCGGCGGCGGAACGCCCCCAACTACAGGAACCGAGGGCCAGACTCGCGGTCAGGATGGCGAGCTGCGACTCCTCCAGTGGCAAGCGCCAACGATTGCCTCCCCTCACAACGCCACGGGGACCAAGGATTTCCTGGCCGCCCAGCTCGTGCTCGAGCCGCTAATGCACTACCTGCCGGATGGTTCCATCATCGCGAATTTGATCACCGAGGTGCCATCGGTCGAGAATGGCCTCCTGTCGAAAGACCTCAGCACCGTCACATTCAAGCTCAAGCCGGATGTGACCTGGAGCGACGGCGAACCATTCACCTCGACCGATGTCCAGTTCACCTTCAAGTGGGTTACCAATATCGACCGAACGTCGAATCTCACCGTCACTGAAGGGGTGTGGGCCGTCATCGGGGATATCGCGACACCGGATCCATTGACGGCCGTGGTCACGTACAAGAAGCCATCGGCGGCATGGTTCGACCCGTTCACCGGCGCCAACAACGGACCGATCTATCCATCGCACAAGTTCAACAACGATCCACTCAATCCAAACGAAGCGTTTCTGACGGCGCCGATCGGCACCGGGCCGTTCGTGATCGACTCGTTCAGCCCGAACGATCAGGTGACGTACAAGATCAACGAGAAGTATCGCGAGCCAAACAAGCCTGCCTTCAGCACCGTCCTGCTCAAGGGTGGCGGCGATGCCGCCTCGGCCGCACGCGCGGTCCTCGAAACAGGCGAATACGATTACGCCTGGAACCTGCAGGTCGAGCCAGCCGTGCTTCAGCCGATGCTGGCAGCCGGCAAAGGCGACCTGGTCGTTCCCCAGGGCACCAACGTCGAGCGCATCCACATCAACTTCTCGGACCCGAACAAGGAAGTCGACGGCCAGCGGTCCGAAAAGAACACCCCAAATCCGGTCCTGAGCGACAAGGCTGTCCGCGACGCCTTCAATGTGGCCGTGCCGCGGGCGCTGATTGCATCGCAGTTCTACGGTGAGGGCGAGCCTCCGACCTCGAACCTCCTGGCCGGCCTGGCGTCATTCGAATCACCCAACACCTCATGGAAATTCGATCTCGATGCCGCCAACAAGTTCCTCGATGATGGAGGCTGGGCAAAGGATGGCGACTACCGCGCCAAGGACGGCGTGCCGCTGTCTGTCGTCTATGCCACGACCATCAACCAGGTTCGCCAGAAGACCCAGGCAGTCGTCAAACAGGCGCTCGAAGCGATCGGGTGCAAGGTTCAGCTTCAACAGGTCGATGCAGGGATCTACTTCGACAGTGGAGCCGGTAACGACCAAAACATCAACCACTTCTACTGGGATCTTGCGATGTACACCAGCAGCGCCGTTTCTCCGATTCCGCTGAGTTCGATGACGGCATATTACGCCGGCAAGGATGGAGTCAACATCGCCCAGAAGTCCAATGGATGGGCTGCGCAGAATGCATCCCGGTGGGTGAACGAGGAATACGACAAGGCGTTCGAGGAACTCGGGGCGGCAACCAGTTTCGAGAACGCGAACGTTCTGCTCATCAAGCTGAACGACCTCGTGATCGACAATGTGGCCGTTATCCCGGAAGTCAACCGCGCCGCCGACAAGTACGCGATCAGCGTGACGCTGAATCACGAGAACGTCGCACTCGGTGCCTTCGAATTCAACTACTGGAACATCGCCAACTGGAATCGCCTGAAGTAAGGGTCTTTTCGAAGATGACATGTGCAGATTCGTGCGCAGAGTCAACTCGTTTTCGCTTCATCGCCATCCATTGTTGTCGTGCTGTTGGGCTGTCGTACCTGAAGCCACGTGAAGAAGTCGCCGGGGAACTATTCCGGCGGCTTCTCCTGTAAGGCAGCGTACGGGACAGGGAAGGACGTGGCTCACCAGTCATTGCACCCTCAGGAGAAAGGCGGTCAGCCTTCCTTGGCGATCACCTGGCGGATTGCCTCGAGCGTCTTGGTTCCAACATTCCCGATCTTGAGAAGATCGGTGTCCGACATCGCCCGAGGATCCTTCCCATTGGCATGCAGACGACGCATGACCTTTTTGGCCTGACCTTCAAGCGCCACCGAGACGACACGTTCGTCGGCGCGCACGAATGTGCGGGCTTCACGCAATGACGCCTTGACCAGATCGACATGAGCATCCAGCAGGGTCACCCGATCACGGGAACTGAGGGCACTGTTCTCGACAATCTGCGTCAGCAGGGTCCACAGCCTTTGCTTGTACACGCGGCTCCAGTCATCCCCAGCCTTTGTCTCAAACTGCTGCGTCATACCTTGCCCACCACTCGATTCCCGATCTTCATCCTAAAGCACACTGTGCCTTTTGCGCAATTATAGTTTATGTGCTGGCAGAGTAGCGTTTTTTACCGAACCGCATACGTGGGGTCACATCCGGCAGATGGCATGGCAAGGCGAGTGATCCACCCAGTCCACACAAAAGCAGGTTGACCCGAAGGCCAATCTGCTTTTGCGATTCGTCAGAACCCTTGTTGGAGCCGAGACAGGGAGGTGCTAACGGATGCGTCGTTGCCGGCGAACAGCCACGCCAGTTGCCAACAGCACACTCATCACGCTGCGGAGCAGGATCAGGTGTTTCATCGGTAGTTGCGGTTGGCGTTGGTATCGAGCGGAGTCATCGTGACCGTCGCGGTCGGCTCAGTTGTGGCGGTCTGTGCCGGATTGATTCCGGCACAGACCGTCGGTTATCTCTGTGCCGGAATTACATAAGAATAATCCGATTTCCAGTATTCGTATCCGGTCGAAGCGAACCGCCGAAACCCCGAGTCGAGCAGGGTTCAACGCTGACGTATCAGCGTTGAACCCCACGGCAGGCTTACGTAAATCGGAGGATATCCGGGCCCGAGTCCATGCGATCACATGTCACCCTGCGATACAGGAGAGATTCCACGATGTGGCAACATGCATCGTTGATGACGTGAGGGAGTGTGGGAGTGTGGGAGTGGAACTTTAACGGTGCGCGCAGGACATTGCCGCCGAAAAACCTGGAGCATCATCTTCTTACCAGGAAAACACAGGGCGGTACAGGGCGCGAAAAAGCGCTGGCCTTGAGATCATTACCTACTATATATACTAGGGGGTATCAGCGATCCAAATAGCACGCCGCCTCTTTCATGCCTGTTCGCTTCTAGATACGGGCCTGAAACTTGGCGAGTTCCCGCTGCTTGAGCTGCAGCGAGCTGTGAAGCTCGGCGAGCTTCGAATCGTCGACGTTGCGAGAATGACCTGCGGAAGGGTTGTCGCGAGCGACACTGGCGTCGGTGATATCCTGCTGCAACTGGCGCACCTCCAGTTGCAGCGCGGTGACGGAACTGGCACGAAGATCCCGTGTTTCCTGGGGCGTGTGATGCGAGCGAGTAGGCGGCGGCGAATCACTCGGCGAGAAATAATTCTTGGCGCGTTCAAAAAGTTTGGTGAGCATGGTAGCGCTTCCCCTTCACGTTCGCGGCATTCGATCACACGCTTGACTGACAGTGAGTTTAGCCGGTTCCAGTCCACTCGGCGAGGAACGATGTTGTGGCCCTTTCTTCGAGCATGCGTGAGAATGATGGCAACTGGCTGATTTCCACTCCAGCTCGTGTTTCGAAGCTGTCCAGCAAGCCATTGTGGCTAGTGAGTTTTACATGGAAACGAGACAGGTCATGAAGGTCACCATCACAGGAGCAAGCGGGAACGCCGGACAGGCGATCAGTCGCCTGGTCGCAGAGGCGGGATTCGAGATCAGGATGGCCGACGTGGTGCCGCCAGCACCGGATGTCGCCGCGTTGGGCGAATTCGTACGCTGCGATTCGCGCACGACAACGGATGTTCAGCAGGCAGTCCAGGGGGCAGACGCGGTCATTCACCTGGCGGCATGGCATAGCGCCCACCGTCCACCTGTCAGCGATGCGACGATCTTCGCCGTGAATGTCGACGGGACGTTCAACGTATTTGAAGCCTGCCGGGCACAGGGTGTGGGTACAGTCGTCTTTGCCTCGTCGATGGCATACGGGTGGAGTTCGGTCTATTCCGTGACCAAGGTGATCGGCGAGGAGTTGTGCCGTTCCTTTCACGAGATGACCGGTGCCTCGGTCGCCATGCTCCGATACCACGAATTCATTCCCTCCTCCTACCTCGAATACGGTCCGCATCTTCTGCGCAATGGCGTCGACCGCTCGGACGTGGCATCGGCAACCCTGGCAGCGCTGCGAGCAGGGCTCGATCGAAAAATCGACCTCTTCCGGACGATCGTGCATACGAATCACGGGATGCCACCAGAGGTGGTTGCCGATTTTCGCGGGCTCGGTCCGGACTGGTGCGAAGCGCAACTTTCCGGCTCACGCGATCTGATCGAGAAATACGGGCTCGCGATACCGGATTCGGTCGAACAGCATGATTTGTCGGAAGCAGCGCGTGTGCTTGGCTGGACGCCTGCCATTGGTTTCATGGAGTTCCTGCGAGATCTCAAGGCACGCGACGCGCGTGGCGAGGATGTCTCGACGATGCGTGTCTCGGGTGCGCTGCCACACTAGAACTATCGGAGAGCACATCTCGGTTTGGTGATTGCGCATGCCCTCGGCAACGACACGACCACCAGGATAGCAGGCAGATGGTGCTGGAAAGGATGAGCGCAGATGCCCCGGGCATTGATCGAGGAGCGAGATATCCGATATGGCATGGGTGGAGACGTTCCGCTCCTGCTGGACATCCTCCGCCCGACCGACACAACTGGTCCACGCCCGGCGGTTATCTACGTTCATGGTGGAGGATGGGGAAACGGCGAGCGGTGGCCGAACCCAAATGAATTGCTGGCGATGGCGGGATTCGTGACCGCCTCGATCAGCTACCGATTTCGGCAGCAGGCGATTTTTCCTGCACAGATCCACGATGTGAAGGCAGCGATCCGGTTCTTGCGCGCCAATGCCGAGAACTATGGACTCGATCCGGATCGAATCGGGATCTGGGGGCATTCCGCCGGTGGACAGTTGGCCGCACTCGCCGGTACCAGCGGGAACGTTCCCGGTCTGGAGGGCGAGTGCGGGTCGGCAGGGTATTCGTCCCGCGTACAGGCCGTCGTGCCCATTTCGGCGCCGGCTGATTTCGTCCGGCTGGCGGAGATCAAGGTCGATGTCGCGGCCAACGAGATGCTGGGCGGTTCACCGCAGGATGCCCCTCACAACAACCGGCTTGCAAGCCCGACAACCCACATCGACCACCACGCCCCTCCGTTCCTGATCGTTCATGGCAACGCCGATGACGTGGTGCCGTTCGACCAGGCAACCTTGTTGCGCGATGCACTGCACCGGGCCGGATGCGATGCGACGTTGCTCGAACTGGCGGACGTCGATCACGATGTGTTCGACCCGGCGATTGCCCCGGCGGGGTCGATGCGGGATCACATCGTGTCGTTCTTTCTCGCCACCCTGGGACCACTCGGGTCGGCGGACCAGTCGCTTCAGGCATCAACCTGCCTGCCTGAAGGAACGACGGTGTCTTCGCCGCTCCCGATTCAAGACACCGTCCCGTTTGCACCAGCAGGCCAGGGAAGGTTCCGTGCCCGTTCGGTTCAGCGGTGTGCCGGGACATCATCTGCAGTCAACGATTTCCCTGCCCGATAACTTCATGTCCCCCTCATCAGACATGCCGACACGGCCCACGTATTCGTTGGTGAACGTCTCATAAACCCGCAACCCGCGCACTGCCGCCGGAATGTGCCATGTCATATGCCATGTCATGGATGGGCGGTTCGCGAACAGCGTCTCGGCGCACATACCTGCCTGGATACAGCTGCTGCCGGTGGAGTGCGGGAATCATCGCCGGGGTTTCGATTTCCGGGCTGCCAGTCCGTGGGCGTAGGCGATCACGAAGTCGCGCCGTTCCAGACCGGTCCAGCTCGGGAACTCGGGAGGCATCTCCGCGTAGTGAATCCCTGATTCCGCAAAGCGCATCATCGAGATAAACCAGTAGCGTTCCGCCTTGTCCTCGGGAAGAGGAACCGGTACGGTCAACGTCGGCGCCGAAACACCCTCCGGCCCGCCGATCGAGAGGCGTGCGCGCAAGGTCACGCGATCGCCTCGCACCTTGACGGTGATGGCGTAAAAAAGTGGACAGCGGGGCACCAGCACCGGTTTCGGTTCGGACGCGATCAGGGGAGGACGAAACGGAAGGCGCTCGACCTGAACCCGATTGGATTCGGGGTGCCAAAAGATCCGCAGCCTGGTCGGGGCGAGGGAATCAACAACCCAACCGAGCGATACCCACCCTTGGGAATCCGGGTACAGGATGGCATGCACTTCGTACGTAATCGCGGCCACGAGCTGAGGAGGATCTCCGTACGTGGCGATGCATTGCTTTCTCCAACGGACGGCACGCAGACAGGCGTCCTCGATGTCCGCGGCGGGATATGAGAACTCCCGTCCTGGTGGAACCGACCGGTCCGACTCTTCGGCGTCGGCAAAAGGATCCTGATACATGGCGCGCCCCAATGCAGGTGGACTGATTGCGGCGCTTCTGCGCTTGAGTTGGATACGATCATATGTTCTTGTTTTACGTACGTCAACATCATGAGCGACCTCACTCCTGCAGGATTCGACAGGAAGCGGCCCAATCCCGACAATGCCGGAGTATTCCGAGACCCCCCGCACTGTTCGGGCAAAACGATACGCCGATCGGCAGACGGCACGTCACGCAAGATTTCACTCAAACGTTCTATACTCACCTCACAAGAGGATGTCTCCGCCTGAATGGCACCTCATCATCGACAATCTGTCCAGATGCGATCAATGCTGCATATCGGTTTGTCAGGGCTCAGTTCCGGTATCTGCTCACGAATTCCATTCCTCGCGGGCGTCTCGCGCCGTTCAGCGCTTTCGGATTCGGATCCTGGGAGCCACCCATGTACCATGATTTCATCAGGCCCGGCTTATTGGCAGATGCTCGCAGGACGTTTCTCGCTCACCATGCAGATGACCGGCACATGTTCGCCTTCTCGAGCGCAGTACCATCGTCATGGTTGGGTATATCGTTCGGGATGATCGCGAAATGCCGGGCATCATCGTGCTGAACGCATGCGAGGTGACGGATGCCGATCAGTCCGCCTCGGCATTGGCGGGCCAGAATGCGATTCTGGAACTCGTTGCATCCGGGATGCCGCTCGAGGTCACGTTGGATGCGATCTGCGGTCATATCGAAGGGCTTCTCCCGGGAGCGATCTGCTCGATCCTGCTGCTGGACGAAACCGGTCTTCGTCTGCACCATGGTGCTTCGCGGGGATTGCCATCAGCCTATAAGGCCGCAATCGATGGTGTAGCGATGGGCGAGGGAGTGGGATCCTGCGGCACCTCCGCGTTTCGCCGTGAAACCGTGATCGTGTCCGACATCGCCACTGATCCCCTCTGGGAATCCTGGAAAGACGTTGCGCTCGCGCACGATCTCCAAGCCTGCTGGTCGACGCCGATACTCGGACAATCGAACGACAGGATTCTCGGGACGTTCGCCGTCTACCACCACCAGCCGCAAAGCCCCACTGTCTCCCAGCAACTCCTGCTCGGGCAGACAAGCCACCTGGCGGGTGTCGCCATCGAGCATCAACGCGCCCAACTCGCGCTAGCGCAGTCCGAGGAGCGCTTTCGCGCGCTGGTTCAGCATGCATCGGATATCACCGCCATTCTGACCGCCGATGGAATCGTTACGTATGCCAGTCCAGCTGCGTGGGGCGTGCTGGATTATTCCCTCAGTCAAGTACTGGGCAGGAATGTGATGGCCATCATTCATCCTGCGGATCGTGACCTCATGCGCGACATCTTTGCTCCCCACAAATGGTCAGACGGGGCTCCACTGCCACGATTCGAAGTTCGCGTCCAAGGCAGATCGGGCGCGTGGCACTGGCTGGAGGTGATCGCGACGAGCCTCCTCGAGAACCCGAGTATTCGCGGCATCGTGATCAATGCGCGGATAGTGACGGACAGAAAAGCGGTCGAACTGCAGCGAGACGAGACACTGGCGCGGGAGTTGGTAGCCCGGCGGGCGGCGGAACTGGCCGAACAGCGATATCGCGAGCTCGTCCATGGGCTGGATGCCATCGTGTGGGAGACGGAGGTCGACGAATCGACGTTCTCCTTTGTCAGCCAGTATGCAGAAACATTGCTTGGCTACCCGATTTCCCAATGGATGGAAGAGCCCGATTTCTGGATCGAGCACGTGCACCCGGATGATCGCCATCATGTCCGAACGCAATCGTCGAAGGCGATGGCAGAACTCCGTGACCACGAGATCGAATATCGAATGATTGCGGCCGATGGCCGCGCGATCTGGTTGCGAGACCTCGCCGTGGTGCGTTCGATGAACGGACGCAGCTCGCACGTTCATGGCGTGATCGTCGACATCTCCGAGAGCAAGGCCGCCGAGGAGCGCCTGAGGAACCTCGCCCTGACGGATTCGCTGACGCATCTGGCCAACCGGACGCTCTTCATGGACAGGCATGCGCAGGCGATTCAACGCCTCGAGCGGGAGGATTCTGGTCTTGCTGTGCTATTCATCGACCTGGACTCATTCAAGCTTGTGAACGACGGCTATGGGCATGCGATCGGCGATCAACTGCTGATCCTGGCAGGACACCGCCTGAATCAGGCGGTGCAGGAACCGAATACCCTGGCGCGCTGGGGTGGCGATGAATTCACCGTCCTGCTCGAGCATGTGGAGGCCCCGCGTGCGGCCGGGATCGACATGGCCCAGCGGATCCTGAGGACGTTCAGGGAGCCGTTCCTGATCGGGGAGCGCGAGTTGATCGTGACACCCAGTATCGGGATCGCCGTCACGACTCCGGGATTACCCGCTTCGGATCTTGTGCGAGAAGCAGATGTTGCACTCTACCGGGCGAAGGCGGCCGGACGTAGCCAATATGTCCTGTTCAACCCCTCGATGAGCGAGGGTGCCTTGACCACCTTGAAACTGGAGAGCGATTTCCAGCGAGCGCTCGCGAGAGGTGAGTTCCTGCTCGAATACGAGCCACTTGTCGATCTCGCGACGGGGCAGGTGCAGGGTTTGGAAGCACTTGTGCGGTGGCGTCATCCGGAACTGGGGATGCTGCCGCCATCCGAGTTCATTCCGATGGCGGAACAATCGGGCCTGATCGTCTCCCTCGGCCGGTGGGTGCTCCACGAAGCATGCCGGCAGGTAAGCGTGTGGCAGCATGAGTTCTCGCGCGAGATGCCGATCTCGATTTCGGTCAATGTCTCCGCACGCCAGGTTCAGGACCCTCAATTCATCGCCGATGTCACCGAGGCGCTGGAGACGTCGGGGCTTCCCCGGAATCAGCTGCAACTGGAACTGACCGAGAGTTCGGCGATGGAGCATCCGGAGATGACCAACGCAACCCTGAACGACCTTGCGGCACAGGGGATTCGGTTGGTCATCGATGATTTTGGGACGGGCTATTCGGGCCTGGCCGTGCTGCAGCGGCTGCCGATCGTCGGCCTCAAGGTCGACCACGAATTCGTCAAGGGATTGGGACACGATGCCGCGACGGCGGCAATCATCCGGGCGGTGATGACGCTTGCCCAGGACCTCGACTTGCAGGTCACCGCTGAAGGAATCGAAACGACCGAGCAGCTCGCACATCTGCGGAGCCTCGGCTGCAAACATGGACAGGGATATGCGTTCAGCCGGTCGCTCTCCGCAGCCGACATGGGCGCACTGCTGCGCAAGACGACCCCGTTCGCCGGGATCGTCATGCACGGCGCACCGACGTCGTTGCCGGCGAGATCAGGAACGTCGTAACCGCCCTCCCGCCGTCGCCGAGACGCACCGCTACTGGACGAAGCACATGCTGGCGATCAGCCTGATCGGTCGTTGCAACGCGCGACGACACCCGCCATCGGAGTCGCTCGATGGCAGGTGTCCTGGCGTCGAAGAAGGTCCAGCATCAGCGAAGAAGCAGATGCCTTTTGATCGGACTTTCAGGATGCCGAGCCAGCGGCGAGAAGACGTCCTGTTCTCGCCACCATGCCCTGCTCCTCTCCCAAAAGTTCAATCGTGCTATTATCCAACGACGATGCCGCACCAAATTCAGGAAAATCACGTCCGTCCGGGCAATTCATTGGCACGATGTACGGGGATTTGCATAGACTCCTGAACGAGGAAAAGCATGAACGCGTGGATCGAGGAGGATGTCGCGTTTGTCAGCCATTGTTTCCGGAACCTCTCTTCTACGGAAGAGACATCCTGCGAACGGGACGTCTCGAACCACGGTGGAGAATCCGGGGGTTTTCATAACAGACAGCCCGAATCCGGGCGGTCAGGGAGAATCAGATACCCATGTCATCCCACGAGTCAATTTCAGGTCCACTTGGTCGCTTGTATGATGCGTTGAAATCCGGTCAGATCGATCGACGCCAGTTCATGCAGCGCTCGGCAACCGTTGGTGCGAGTGCGGCCGTCTCGGTCTTCCTCGCGAACACCGCTGCCGCCAATGGTTTGGCACAGCCTCTTCGCAACGGTGCCGCATTCTACGCGCAGGATGCCTCGCCGGCAAGTTCACCTGCAGCAACCCCAGCCAGCGCGACAACTCGTCCGGTCGGCGGAACAGAAGGCCAGACACGCGGCGAAGGCGGAGAGCTCAAGATCCTCCTTTGGCAGGCACCCAGTCTGCTGAATCCGCACAACGCGACCGGCGTCAAGGATTACATCGCTGGCGCGATCGTGCTCGAGCCGCTCATCCATTATCTCCCGGACGCCTCGATGACTCCGAACCTTGTCACCCAGGTTCCAAGTGTCGAGAATGGTCAGCTTGCCAAGGATCTCACCTCGGTCACGTTCACGCTGATTCCGGGCGTGCTTTGGAGTGACGGCACACCGTTCACCGCCGCAGACGTCGAGTTCACGTGGAAGTGGAACGTCGACGAGGTCAACGCATCCTCCAACATCGGGACATTCCAGACCATCAAGTCGATCGAGGTTGTCGACGACACCACCGCCAAGGTGACATTCACCAGCGCGAACCCGTTCTGGTTTGCACCATTCACCGGCACCAGCACGGGCTTTGTCCTCCCCAAGCACGTGCTTGAAGGCGGCGGCGAGTCCGGCAACTCGGCCTTCGCGCAGAAGCCGATCGGCACCGGCCCGTTCGTGGTCGACTCCTTCAGCCCGAACGATCAGGTCATCTATTCGGCCAACCCGAACTATCGTGAGGCCAACAAGCCGTTCTACTCCAAGATCAACCTCAAGGGTGGTGGTGACGCCGCTTCCGCGGCACGTGCCGTCCTGCAGACGGGCGAGTACGACTATGCGTGGAACCTGCAAGTCGAGCCAGAGATCCTGAAGGGGTTGATCAGCGACAGCAGTCCGGGACAACTCCTGATCAAGCCGGGCGCGCAGTGCGAACGGATCGACATCAACCAGTCCGACCCGAACAAGGAAGTCGACGGCCAGCGATCCGAGAAGAACACGCCGCATCCGTTCTTCTCGGACGCCAAGGTGCGCGAAGCGGTGGCGACCGCGATCGATCTTCAGCAGATCAGTGAGAAATTCTACGGCGAGGGCACCGATCCGATCGGCAACATCGTGACCGGTGTGGCCGAGACCGAATCGCCGAACACATCGTGGGAGTTCAACACCGACAAGGCCAATCAGATCCTCGACGATGCTGGCTGGACGAAGGACGGCAACACCCGCAAGAAGGATGGCGTGGAACTGAAGATTGTCTACGCGACCTCGGTCAACCAGGTCCGCCAGAAGACGCAGGCCGTCGTCAAGACCAACCTCGAGGCGATCGGCTTCAAGGTCGAGCTGGCACAGATCGACGCGGGCATCTACTTCGACAGTGCCGCCGGCAACGATCAGAACCTCCAGCATTTCTACTGGGACATCGACATGTACCAGCAGGTGCCGGATTCTCCTCGCCCGTTGGCCTTCATGGAAGCATGGTGGTCTGGCAAGGATGGCGCCAACATCGCCCAGAAGTCGAACCAGTGGGCGGGTCAGAACTACACCCGATTCCAGAACGCCGACTATGACGCAGCGTTCGTTCAGGCGCAGACGGAGACCGATGCAGAGGCGCTGGCCAAGTTGTTCATCACGATGAACGACATCGTCATCATGAATCACATCATCGTGCCGCTCGTGCGTGTCGGCACCAAGCAGGGTGCGTCGAAGAAGCTGAACGCGGACAACATCGCGCCAGCTGCCTTCTCCTACGACACCTGGAACATCGCCAACTGGCGAACCGTCTAGTCATCCAGCCATCACCGGCGTCGGTTCGTTGATACAGCACCAGAGAAAGGCGGGCAGGGTTCACACCCCGTCCGCCTTTCGCGTTGCCTGCGGGTCTTTTCGCCGTCATCGCGAGCGATGCGAGGGACCGGAGTAGCCGTGCAGCGACTGGCAGAGCAGACTCTCTTCGCTGTCATCCCGACGCAGGACGGATCGTTCGGCATGCGTGACGTCAGGCGTCTGGCAGGGTATTCATGACGAGACAGTGAGCGAGTCAGAGCCCGAGGTTGGAATTGCGGTTAAAATCGTTGCCGTTGGCGCTGATGATGCGTTTCCAGCGATACGGGAAGCGAATCGGGCGTTCTGTCGGAGAGCACGGGACGGGCTTGCCCAATGCCGGAACTCCGGAACTCCGGAACTGGCTCCAACGCCGACGTCGCCTGTGTCGGTGCCCGTGCCGATGCCTGTGCCGATTCCGGAGATACGTGCCTCACTCGTGCTTCTCGGCTGCTCGGCCGCTCACCTTCGCGGCGGCATCGAGCAGCACGCGGCGTCTGATAATCGACTGATGGAGAGGGCCGACATGATCGAGGGCGCACCTGATAATTCCGCATTCCTCACGCCGGTTGGCGCGATCCACCATATCGAAATCTGGGTCCTGGATCTGGAGAGAGCAATTGTCGCGTGGGGCTGGCTGCTGACGGAACTCGGGTATGCCCGGTTCCAGGCATTCGCGAACGGGATCAGCTGGCGACTCCCGGAGATGAGCAGTTACCTCGTACTCGAGCAGTCGCCGGACATGATCGGAACCGACCACGATCGGCATCGTCCCGGCCTGAATCATCTCGCCTTCCATGGAGGGAGCCGGAGCGACGTCGATCGGCTCACTCGGGAATCGCCTTACCATAGCTGGACGTTGCTCTTCGCCGATCGACATCCGTTTGCGGGGGGCCCAACCCACTATGCCGCCTATCTTGCCGATGGTGATGGATTCGAGGTCGAACTCGTTGCGAGCTAAATGCACTCCCACGAGGCGACGTGTAGAAGCGTTTGAATCGCAATCGTGTCAAGATCGAATCGGCTGCGGAACTCTTCATGAGCGTACACCCTTATGACCAGGAGGCAGTTCATTGCCTGGGACCATTGATTGTCAGCGCGATGACGATGGGAATACCGCTAGATCCGTTCACGGATGAATCCGCAATCCCACCATAGATGCCCTTCACATGAAGGGTTCTCATCCCTGCGATAGCGCCAAGATCATCGTTTGTGACGACGAACACCTCACCCCTGCCCCCACCGCCGGGAACATCGAGATCGATCATCGACCGAAACGTGATGCCATCGTTACTGATCCGATAGCCTCGGCCAGTGGGCGCGACAAGACGCTGAAGAATGGTGCCATCCAATTCGATTGTTTTGCCTTCGAGGAGCCACGGGCTCTTCCACAGGTCGCTTATCGGTCCGGAATACTTCAGAGCAGTCGCCGCTGGCGTTGCTTCCGGGATCGGGAGCTTCACGTCTGGGATATCGATTGGATCCGCGGCTGCCTTCGCTGAAAACGCCAGTCCGCCGATTGCACCGGCGCCCATTACAAAATGACGTCTGTTCATGATGACTGATGACTTCCCTTCTGCTTCCCTTCTGAATGTAAACCAAGCGCGGAGCAATTCCTGAAACCATCACGAGGTCATCATCTGCACTCTCCGTATCGGTTCAGTGTCCATTGATTCATGCAATGAATTCCACAGTTATACCGATTCCGGTCTCCAGAAGGTGATTCGCGAAGGCGGTTCTGGAAGAATGTCGCTGCCGGTCCCAGACAGTGCGCCATACGCTCCTTACGGTGCGGGCGATTCCCGGGGATTGCCAGCGTGAAGACCATCCCAATACAGGCGGCCGCGACGGCAGGCAATCGCAAGCGCGAGCTGAAACGCGTCGAGTGACGGAACAGGCGACAGGTTGAGAGGTGCTCCAGTTTCACCGCTCGCCAGGCAAACGAAGATCGTCGCGGTGGAGCAGGCAAGGACGGCACCCATGACCGCGTTGGAGGAACTGGTGCCGAGCGAGCGCATCAGGGTGTTGAGTCCGTTGGCGGCAGCCGTTTCAGTGCGTGGCACTGCCGTCATGATGAGCGACGGCATCGCGGAACAGGAGAGCGCAGATCAGGGCGGAGGCCACCACGATCTGCCAGGCAGCGGCCATCATCGCGAATGCGAACAGATATCCCAGGGTCATCGCGACGAGTCCGGCAAGCAACGTCATCTGTGGACCGGTCCGCATCGAGAGCCACGCCGACGCCGGGGAAACCACCAGCATGACGACACCAGCCGGCGCCATGCAGAGCCCGGACGCCAACACCGACATTCCCAGGCCGTATCCGGATTCCTTCGGTGCCTGCAGCAGTTGCGGTAACACGATGTTCATCGCATACACCGAGAAGCCGGCCACGATCGACGTCAGATTTGTGAAGAGCACGGCGCGGCGTGCCGAGACACGCAGATTGACCAGTGGACGAGGAACTCGCAACTCGTACCATGTCCAGATCAGCAGCACCAGCGCGAGTGCAAGACAGGCAGCAGTCGGCAGGCTCATCCATCCCCAGGCCGTCCCTTTCGTGATCGTCAGGACCAGCGCGACGAGTCCCGCGGCGACAAGGGGTCGCCGCGGAGGCCGATTGCGGCCCGGCGCTGGACTGCATACTCCGCAACCTTGGTGTTGCCGCAAAAGGTGAGAGAAAGGGGTGACGCGCGACCAGCCTCACTAACCTGAGTGACAAGGCGACTGATGCTTGCACGGGTCACGCGGGACTTCTTCGAGAGATCCGGGGCGCGCAATGGCCCGTGGTCCTGAAGATGCACGAGCAGGGTGCAGGAAACGGAATCGAGTTCGAACGATGCATCGAGTCCTGCCCTGAGAATCCCAAGCACGTGCCGGCGTTGCATGCGGGTCATCTCGCGTTCCAGATTCGAATCCGAGTCAGACATGGCGCCCTCGTGCCGCAGCCGGGTCGTGGGTTACGCACCGTAACCCACACTAGCGATCCTGAACGTCCTGACAACACTCCGACGAACCTGAACGATCATGGACCCCAGATCGACCTTGACAGCAAACGACCCTCCTCCTGGTGGTGGTCAAAACGCCCAAGCATGCCGACAATCCGAAGACAGATTGCCCATAACCAGTACACTGGAACGAAGACAGCAGTGATTCGGTCATGAGCGTCATGTGGCAAAACCATTCGATTGCAATCATCTTCGATGACGCGAGCATCGGTGGAACACGATGCTCATGCACCGGGACGTTTTCACAAGGTTCCCATCGGGAGCAGGACGAGGAGATCATCATTCATGATTGACCGGCAATCAGGACCTTTCCAGGAATTGTTCGAGGGCTTGAAGCGCGGCGATCTCAGCCGCCGCCAATTCATGCAGCGGGCAGGGGCTCTGGGCATGGGTACATCCATCGCACTTTTCTGTGCGGACAGTGTGACGTTTGCGCAGGATGCCTCACCGGCGGCCTCGCCATCTGCGGCGGCAGCGGGTTCTCGTCCCAGCGAGGGCACCGAGGGCCAGACCCGTGGTGCGGGCGGAGAGCTGCGAATCATCCAGTGGCAGGCGCCGAGCCACCTCGCTGCCCAGGTCGCGACCGGTGACAAGGACAGTCTGGCCGCCAGCGTGATCTCGGAAGCGCTGCTCAACCGTCTTCCGGATGGCTCGCTGGTCGCAAATCTTGCGACCGAGGTGCCATCCGTCGAGAACGGCCTGCTTGCAGCCGATCTCGCCAGCGTGACCTACAAGCTGATTCCAGACGTGAAGTGGAGTGACGGTCAGCCGTTCACGGCGGAGGACATCAGGTTCACGTGGCAGTGGGTCATGGACGACGCAAACGGCGCGGTCTACCAGCAGGTATTCACGCCGATCAAGGATATCGAGGTCGTCGATCCGCTGACCGCGAAAATCACGTTCACCGGCCCGAACCCGACGTGGAGCGATTCCCAGACGGGTGCCGGCGGCACCGGTTCCGTGTATCCGAAGCACATCCTGGAAAAGGGTGGTCAGGACGTCACCGACGCCTTCCGCCTCAAGCCGATAGGCACCGGACCCTACGTTGTCGAGTCGTTCACCCCGGGTGATCAGGTGGTATTCGCCATCAACGAGAACTATCGTGACGCGAACAAGCCATTCTTCAGCAAAATCAATGTCAAGGGCGGGGGCGATTCCACCTCAGCCGCACGAGCGGTGCTGCAGACGGGTGAATACGACTATGCCTGGAACCTCTCGCTGGAGCCGGAAATCCTTCGCAGCATGCAGAGCGACAGCAGTGCCGGGACGCTGCTGATCGCTCCGGGCGGTGGTATCGAACGAATCAACATCAACTTCTCCGATCCCGACAAGGAGGTCGACGGTCAGAAGTCGCAGAAGGACACGCCGCATCCGATCTTCTCCGATGCCGCCGTACGGCAGGCGATGAATGTCGCCATCAACCGGGAGCAGATCGCCAGCCAACTCTTCTTCGGTGGCGAGGAAGAACCGGCGGTGATCAACATCCTCTCCGGCATCCCATCGATGACATCGACAAACACGACGCTCACCTACGACGCCGATCAAGCCAACAAGATTCTCGATGATGCGGGTTGGACGAAGGATGGAGACGTCCGCAAGAAGGACGGGATCGAGCTCAAGATCCGCTACCAGACGACCGTCAACAATCTCCGCCAGAAGATCCAGGCGATTGTCAAGAAGAACCTTGAAGACATCGGTTTCAAGGTCGAGTTGCAGCAGACCGACTCGTCGATCTTCTTCGACAGCGCGGCCGGCAACGACCAGAGCAATACACATTTCTATACCGACCTGAACATGTTCCAGTCGACCGTCGGTGCACCGCCGCCGGTGACGTACATGGTGCGATGGTATGCCGGCAAGGACGATGTAAACATCGCCCAGAAGGCGAACGAGTGGGGCGGTCGAAACTTCCAGCGGTACAGGAACCCGGATTTCGACACGCTGTACGAGGCCTCGCAGACGGAGGCCGATCCGACCAAATCAGCCGAGCTGTTCATTCAGATGAACGACTTGCTCTACAAGGACAATGCGGTGTTGCCGCTGGTTCTGGTGGGCAAGAAGTCCGGTGCGTCCAAAAAGCTGCGCGAGGCCAACCTCTCGATCAGCCCGTATGAGTACGACTACTGGAACATCGCCAACTGGAATCTCAACGCCTAATACGGAATCCGGGTGAACGCCGGGTAGGATGTAGGGGCGGACTTCCCTGCGGGAAGTCCGCCCGATCGACGAAGTCGATATCCTCAGCGAGTCCGGGTAATCAGCGCCCGCAGTGCCGTCCAGTTCGACCGAAGAACCTGCCTTGGCAGCGGCACCGAGCGAAGCCGAATGGGTCGAAAATTGCGTCGAACGTGGGTGCCATGCAGTCAACCATCATGCAATCCGTTGCAGGTTTGGCGATAGTGCACGGCAATCGCCCCTGCTCCAAGTGTACCGAGCGAGAAGACAGCCAGCAGAACAGCATCATTGCTATTGTGATGGGGTATGCCTGCTCACGTGTTCGGCAACTCGCTTACGTCCGCGATAACGTCATCTGATCCGGTCTGGGCCGGCCCATCACCACTGTTGTCGACGGGAACATCAGCACCACCCTCGATGGTGTTGTTGACCGTGGCTTCGTAAGCGTATCCATCATTCTCCGGGAACGGCCTCACCGGAGATCACGTTTCTCGCCGGGATACCCATTGCAACCACGCCCTAGTCTTCCACCGATCTAATCGCGAAGACCCAGGTCAGCACCGTCAGGATGACAGAGCCGAACAGCGCCCAGAACAGGCGGAGACCAGTGAAGTAATTCGTCGCGACCGGGTCACCCACGTAGACCGAGGCGTTGTCCGGCTGCACGAATAGCCCGATCGCGCCGAGGCAAACCGAGAACCAGAACGAGAACGCCAGCAAGGTGGCAATGATAACGATACCCGCCGCGATGGTTTGGCCGTGATGATCCATGGTCGCTGGTGACTCCGATCGGTATGTTGCGGTCGAGCCTACGGGGGAATAGGATCTCGTCGCATTCTGGCCCTGCGGAGGGTTCCAGTTGTCTTTCCCACATTCGGGACAATACCGGTCGCTCCGGTAGAACATCACTCCACATGACCAGCAACGGCGTCTCTCCGTGGACATCCTGCCTCCCTCTGCACGCGCCGGCATCGTTACGAACCATGCTGACCAATAATCAGAAAAACGATCGCGCCGGTAATTCCCGAGATGACGGTGAACATCAGCATTCCATAGAGAACACCGAAGGCGATCTGGGACGTGAGTGACGGCTCATGTTGAGCCGTAGCCTGCTTCATTCCGCATTTCGGACACGTGTGCGCTCCGGCCACGAACGCACTTCCGCAGGCACTGCAAAGTCTTCGCCTATTGCGCCTGAAAATCGGCGTATTCCCAGATCGTCGTGGGACCGGTTGTATCGATCGATGGCGGCTCTGGCACAGACATGTTATCTCCCTGGTCCGAACTCACTTCGGTGCGTTGTGGCAGCGTCGTCGCTGCAAACTGAGGGTTGCCTCATGCCGCTCGGACGTGTGATGTGAGGTGAAGTCACTTCCGTCCCGCCTGAGACGTTGGAACGTTCCAACGATGCTGTACGTCGAGGCAAAGGTAGCGGAGACTGGCCACGCGGTGGGGCCTCTCGGTGAGGGTAGGAGCCGGGATTGCAATTGTAAGAAACGGAACCAGAGTCAGATTGGAAATCCTTTCTCTGAGAACGTCAGCTCCAGATCCTGCGTAGCGTCGCCGCGATGGATAGGCAAATGATCAATCGGTCATGATGAGCATCATTCGCAATCAGATAGCCCTCGGATAGATGGATGGAGTGACAGCTGCGCTAGGATCCCAGTGTGAGCGTTACTCGCCAATCGCTGTCCTGCAACTCTTGTTTGGAGTACGCCAGTTCCCCACGTCTACCGATCTCGAATGAGTAAAAAGTCGCATCCGGAACTTCGGCAATGAACATGAATCGACATTGATCGGTGGTAGCACTGGGGTCGGGCTCGAACTCGGCGGTTGCTATAATGTCGCCTGACTGATTTCTAATAATCACCTGTTTGCCAGTCACTATATCTGCATATCCACCGATCCCGACGCATCCAAACTCACCTAAAGAAGCAAACTCAGTGCCTTGGGCTCCAACAAGCTCGAAGCTCCCGACGATGCGGTACACACCGTGAGATCCCTCCACCGCTCCGGACTCGATGGTAGGCAAAGGGGTCGGCAATGGTCGAGGAGTCGGAGTGGGGGTCGGAGGAGCGGGGGTTGGTAGACTCCAATCCATATCAATCAGTTCCAGTTTCGGATCGTTCCCTTGCCGACGAACAGCCATCGTGATCGAACCGTTGAGCGCTTGTACTCGCTCATCAGCTATTTCCCCGACTCTTTGACCGTCCACCTCAATGACATAAGAGTTGCTGAAAGGAACCGAAAGGCTGACCGATATTTCACAGGTTACTTTTCCTACCGGAGACTCATTAGTCGTCTGGTGAATTCCCGCCGGGAGTACTAATTCGGCCGAGCCAATCTTGATAGTTGCAGGTGTGACGGATTTCGGGAACGGAATGCATGTCTTCCCGATTACGTCGGGCTTGAATGTGTCCGGTCCCCACAGCAGCAGATGCACGTTCAACGCTCGTGAATCCTGAGCCCTGGACGATCCGGCGGATATCAAAACGGCTGCAAGAAACAACCCTCCCAATGCTGCAACAACCAGTGATCGCACATGCTGCATGACGTCCCCCCTTAGCGCAAAGATAAGACCACTTAGACCCTTCGCGATTTGCGCTCATTTTTCGTCGGATCGACCCCAGTCAAGTATCCCCGCTGCCCCTTGGCAACAAGACCCAGGACGTTCACGTCGTCCCTCATCAACTTCAGTATTCCAATTGATCTCGCGAAGGATCTCTTCTATCTGAACTGGACTCCCACCTTCCTCGACGACTCCCAGAAGTCCGACCTTCGCTCCGCTGATCCAGCATTGCTTGCTCCAGCATGTCCTTGAAATGTGAGAGTTCCTCCCACTTCCCTCGCCCGAACCAAACGGCGTTCTTGTCGACGTTAGCAGACAATATCCCACCCTGATGATTCCCCGAAGGGGTAATCTGGATATACCCGTACTGCAAGAGATTCGGCTTCTTCAGGCGAACACTGGCAATGAAGTCGATCCAGATATCTTGTCCTCCGTCGTTCTGTGCGGTCAGTGACGATAGGATGCTCTTTTTGTGAATCGTGATCTTGTGTCGGTAAAGCGTCAGGGTTGCTCCGGAACCCTCGACTTGGCAGATGGGCTCGGTGATGTTCAAATCCTGCATAACGCCTTCCGGCCCTCCTTCTTGTCACGCCGCCGACGACTATCGAGTTCGATGCATTTCTTTAAACATATGCCATGGAGTCAGGCCGCGTCGTCTCCCGCTGAACCTTTCGGATTGGCGGCAGACGACGATCTTCGCCCACCTTATCGAGCGCTAGCACGCGAAACACGTCTGGTCTGGGCCTACAATCTCTGGCATCCGGGCGAGCGGCTGGAGGGCGCTGCTCGGCCACCCGATCACGATCCGTCTCCATGCCGATCCTGGTAACCCGCCGCTTCAACCTGCCTGACTGCTCGCCGACAAAACCCGCCCATCACATTGAATATATATTTATATAGATGCCTTAGAAGAGAACGGGCGACATCAGATGTCGCACTGCCGAGGGGTGCCGCGGCGCTTCTCCAAAAATATGCGGGTCTGTTAGGCGTTCGCGCTTGTCCACCATGTCGAGCGGTGCAAGGGTCCGGCTCGCTGGTGCCTCGACTGGGGCCGGTTTCGAGGCAACGGGACGGCAGTCAAGGCCGGACTAACGAAGCGAATGAGCTACGTGGATGGGGTACACTCGAAGGCTAATCGTTTGGATTCGCCTCGTCCAGGAGATGTTGTTGCGACCTGTCAACCCTGTCATCGGTGCCGTCGATATCGGCTCGAACACGATCAAGATGAGCGTTGCCACGCTCACCGCAACCGGTGACCTGCACGAGCTTGCGGCGATGTCCGAGACCGCGCGCCTGGGGTCAGGGCTGGCCACATCTGGCGTACTGGCCGAGGACCGGGTTGCGCATGCACTGGAAACACTTACCCGGTTTGCCGCGACCGCGCACGAGCTGGGCGCCACGCGATTGGTTGGAGTCGCGACCGAGGCAACGCGCCGCGCCGCGAACGGACCCGCGTTTCTTGCCAATGTCCGCACCATGACCGGGTGGGATGTCCGGGCAATCAGCGGTGACGACGAAGCAGATCTCACCTTCCGCGGCCTCGCGCACGATCACGATGTATCGGGCAGGGTGACCGTTGCCGACATCGGGGGTGGCAGCACGGAGATCGTGATCGCGGAATCGGGACGCATACTCCAGGCGCAATCACTTGCCCTGGGATCGGGAACGCTCACCGATGCCTTCATCCGGTCTGACCCACCGCACCGGGAGGAACTGGATGCGTGCATCGATGCGGCGACAAGCGCACTGGTGACTATGGGATTGTCTCCGACCCCGGACGCCCACCTGATCGTGATTGGTGGCACGGCGGAGCATATCGAGAAGCTCTTGCCGGAGGATCGCGCGCCAATGCCGGGAGACATGGCGCCGCTGCTGGACTGGCTGACACGAACCACGGCAGCGATCTTGATTACACGTCATCAGGTTCCACCGGATCGGGCACGAGTCCTTCCCGCTGGAATCGCCATCATCAGCGCGATCATCGATTGTCTGACTCCTGAGCGCATGTCACTTGGTCGCAGCGGCATCCGCACAGGGCTCCTGCTTGCGACATTCGATCAGATCGCAGAAGAATCCGGCACCACGAAAGCGAGAGGATAAACCACGACGCATGGCGAAAGTTCAGGTACAGATCGACGACGATTTTCAAACGGCGATGGGGCAGCTCATTGGCGCCCGGTGGCGCGAAATATGGAAGGCACTGCCTGCCGTCATCAAGAGCGATGACCCGGAAGCGGTTCACGCCGTGCGGGTGTCGTCACGCCGGTTGCGGGCCGTGATGGATGCGTCAACCGATGCCTTTCCCTACAAGTGGTATCGGCCACTCCATAAAACCGCGAAGTCGATCACGTCGGCCCTGGGAGACGTGCGGGATCGCGATGTATTGCTCGAATCACTTCGGGCCGAACGCGCCGACGTCGCCACTGACCCGGCAGAATGGCCGGCGATCGACCATCTGATTGCCCGGTTCGAGCGAGAGCGAACTGATGCCCGCAAGACGATGCACTCGTTTCTCGCCGAACTGAACGACCGTGGAATGAAGAAGGAGAGCCGTCGCCGGTTCCCGAAGCTTTCCTCCGCGAAGGCAGAAAAGAAGGCGAAGGCAGCCGCCAAGCAGCGGCGGCGACGCAAGGAGAAGAAGGCATGAGCCGTGGCTGGGATATCCCCGCTCTCGACCCGAAAGCATCACTGGTAACCAACGCGAAGCGTATTCTCGCCGTCCGAGTGGCGGAACTCTTCAGCTATGGGCCGGTGATCGACGACGCTGAAGCGATCGCACAGTTGCACGATGCCCGGATCGCGGCAAAACGACTCCGCTACACGCTGGAGACGTTCGATTCCGTCTTTGGCGAAAACGGCGCGCAGGCGATCTCGGAGATCAAGGAGTTGCAGGACCTGATCGGCCAGGTTCACGACCTCGACGTGCGGATCGAATTGATCGACGAGGAGCGCAAAGCAATCGCGGAAGCTGTGACTGACGGCAGCAAGAAAACCGGAAGGATCAAGGCAAGTCAGGAACTCGATGGCAGCCTGTCTCTCCTGCTTGTCCGGGAACGAGCCAACCGCGCCAAGTTGCATGAGCAGGTCGTGACGGCATGGCAGGCGATGATGAAAAACGATCTCCAAGGCCGGCTCGAACACCTCGTGGCGCTGCCCGTTACCGCGCAATGAGACGTCTACAACCCACACAGCCGGCCGCAGGATCGCCGGGAACGATCTCTGACGGTCAAGTTGTGTGTTTGACAGGCCATGTGATGTCGTGATGTCAATGGCCGCAATCCCGACGGCGGCACACAATGGCACGCGGCGCACCTCGTCCGAATCATCGCCTGGCAAGTGAAACGATGACGCAGAGAGCCGCCGGAAAACTTCCCCGGCGGCTCATTCCCGTCAGTTCCCGTACATACCGCTGTTCCGGCAACGAAGCGGAACGTTCGGCGGCGGTCGGCGGTTCGCCTGAGCGAAAGCGAACGGGATTCGCCGCGCTGCGTCCGTTTGTAGTCCCGAATCCAACGAAGGCACGCAGGACCTTTCAGCATCTCGTGCGCTGTCATGCGTCCCGCGTCCCGCACGACGTTACCCAGTTCTGCGCACGAACCCTCCGCGTCATTTCAGCATCGCGTCGGGCAACTGCGACGGAACGCAGTCGGGAGACCTCTCCCACGCCGACCCGGCAATTGAGGCGGAACACGAACGTCGCTGAACAGGATGCAGCGATCGACCTGCGGTCGACGGGCAGCATCGCGGCGCTGGGCACCTCCCCGGCCTGACGTGGCGCCGCTGCCGGGAAGGGGATGCACATCCATTACCCGGATCCCGTATAACGCACCACAAGAGCTGGTTCGCAAGATTGAAGAAGCGCGAGTCCGCTGAAGGCGGGATGATGGGCAGGGCGGTGGATCGGGCCATCGTCTCGCCTCTCGATGAGCAGAATGCCCTCGCCGCGACGCGGCACTCCGTCGATCGGTCGATCGTCAATGGCAAACCCCGATGCGATCCACGGCGGGATGCGTCACCTGTCCCATTCACTACGACACGACATGTGGCGACAACGATTCCACAAGACCGTTCCAGAAAGGAAAACGATGCGAAAGCTGATCTACTCCATGGGAACGTCGCTCGACGGCTATATCGAAACGCGGGATGGGGAAATCGCCATGCCTGAACCCGACGAGGAATTGCACCGGTTTGCCAACGAGGAAGCGCGTGAAATGGGAGCGTTTCTGTATGGGCGGCGACTGTATGAGGTCATGGCCGGATACTGGCCAACGGCGGATACGAATCCCTCGGCCCCGGATGTCGAGATCGAGTTCGCTCGTATCTGGAAGCGCACGCCCAAGGTCGTCTTCTCCAGAACCCTCGAGAAGGTTGACGCCAACAGCCGCCTGGTCAGGGACAACGTCGCGGAAGAGATCAGAAAACTGAAGGCGGAACCCAGCAAGAACCTGGGCATCGGCGGTGCCAATCTCGCGGCGAGTGCCATGCAACACGACCTGATCGACGAGTTCCGAATCCTCGTCCATCCCTTCGTTCTGGGCGGCGGCAAGCCGTTCTTCCCGGATCTGGCGAACGGGATCCAATTGCGACTGCTGGAAACCCGAACGTTCGGTTCCGGTGTCGTGTACCTGCGTTACGAGCGTGCGGATGCAGGTCGGTAATACCTCCCCCACCTCCATCAGATGCTGCGGCCATAGAAACCGGCGGGAATGTGCGGCCGACGTGAACGCCGGATGACAGCGGAGTGCCTGGCGGCGCGTAAAGGAGAGACCGGTCATGTTGCCGGGGAGAAGGTTGCCATACTCCACGGCCCGCTTATGGATGAGCGTGGTTCGCCACGTGCATCGGTCGAACGACGACATGCATCACCCCATCTGTCCATGTGAATGGACCAGCAAGTGATGTTCCCATAACGCATAACGATGAGGAAGGAAACACCCATGTTCACGAATACCAGGGCCTTCAGCGGTTTCGCGGTCAACGACACCGCTGCGGCGAAACGGTTCTACGAAGAGACGCTCGGCATGAACGTGACCGAGGAATACGGCATGCTGCAGCTCCACATTGGTGAGGCTGCTCGCGTTCTGGTCTATCCCAAGCCCGACCACACCCCGGCGACGTTCACGATTCTCAACCTCCCGGTCGACGACATCGACGCGGCCGTTGACGAGCTGGTCCGGCGTGGTGTGACATTCGAGCGGTACGACAACTCCGGACAGGACGAAAAGGGCATCATGCGCGCCGGCGGTCCCTACATCGCCTGGTTCAAGGACCCCGCCGGCAACATCCTCTCCGTCCTGCAGGAGTCGTGAGATAGCCGGATCGTGACGGTTCCCCACGTGTACCAGATTCTAGGGAAGGAAGGCTCAGAGATGGCTATTTCCGGGCGGAAACCTGTGGCTGAAGAGACGATTCGCCCGGAGGATTCGCAAACGGTCCCATGAGATGAGGCCGGAAGACGGTTGGCCGACGCCGGCACGTTCTGGCTGACGACCATGGATCCGGACGGACGGCCCCACTCACGGCCGCTCCTCGCCGTCTTGGTGGATGGCGCGCTGCATTTCGTCTCCAGTACCTCCGCCCGCAAGTGGAACAATCTTGAGCGCAGTTCGCGCTGCTCGATCTCGACCAGCACGGACGGTCTCGACCTGGTCGTCGAGGGTGATGCGGTCCGGGTAATCGACGATAAGAAACTCCAACGCGTCGCCAGCGCTTACGAATCGAAATACCAGTGGACGGTCGAGATCCGGGATGGCGCGTTCCATGCCGAGGGCGCACCAACCGCTGGGCCGCCACCATTCCATATTTATGAGGTCCTGCCATCGAAGGTCTTCGGCTTCGGCACGGACGAGACCCATGGGAACCACCCGACGCGATGGCGCTTCTGACGGTCGGAGCGTCCGTCGCCATGCCAGCTGCCGCAGAGCCAAGAGAGTCACAGCGCGCGACAGTATCCAAAGGAGTAACCATGTCCAGACCACAGATGACTCAGGACGAGCGCGAGGCATTCCTGGCCGAGCCACACGTCGCCGTGATGAGCGTCGCCAACGACAGCGACCGGCCGCCGCACACCGTTCCGGTCTGGTACGGCTATCAGCCGGGCGGCAACTTCACCTTTTTCACCGGGACGATGGGGCGGAAAGCGCGGAAGACAGGGCTCATCGAGAAGGCGGGAAGGCTGAGCCTGATCGTGCAGCGCGAGGAGTTTCCGTACCGGTACGTCGCCATCGAAGGCACCGTCGTCCAGACCGACCGGCCTCCATCGGCGGATCAGATGCTCGCCATCGTTCGCCGCTATCTTCCCGAGGAGCAAGCCCAGGGGATGGTCAGGGGCGAGCTCGACCATCCCACCGGCGAGTTCGTGCTGTTTACGATCCGTCCGGACCGCTGGCTGACGTTCGACGTCACCGGCGAAGAGGGGTAGATCGGTACGCCATGGATACTCCGGAAGTCGATGTTCGCGGGGGTCTTTCCCGCCGCTACCGCAACGATACCCAAAGAAAGGAATCACCATGAATCTTCCGCCTGTTGTCTCACGCGCCGAGTGGCAGGAAGCGCATGAGAACGTCCGCGTCAGGGCAGAAGAACTGACTCGCGCCCGGCAGGAACTGGCCGTCGAGCCGCGCCGATCTGATCGCCCTCGTCTGGTGGCTTATCCCCATCCGCGCGAAGTGACGAGGCATCAACGGCAGATCGACCGTTCGTGGCACACTGCGAAGAGTATTCGCGGCAAACTCACGCAGGAGCCATCTCCATGTCATCTACCACGACCACGACCACGACCACGACCATTCTGGTCCCGCCCGTCGATGAGCGCAAGATTCTCGCTGATCTGCCCAATACCCGCATCGTTTCCTATTCACCGACCGACCTGCCCCCGGAGGCTGCCGAAGCGCGCGTTCTCGTAAGCGGCCGGTTCTCGCCAACCGACCTGGAGCCGATTCTGGGTGATCTCAAACACCTTGGAATGATCCAGACCCTGAACGCCGGCGTCGACCAATGGACCGGTCGCGTTCCCGCCAACGTGATTCTCTCCAACGGACGAGGAGCACACGGCGCTGCGACCGCCGAGTGGGCGGCAACCGCCCTGCTTTCCATCTTTCGGAACATCCCCCAATACGTGCAGAACCAGGAACACCATCTCTGGAAACCGGCGGAGAGCGACAGCCTGGTCGGCAAACGCATCCTCATCATTGGCGCCGGAGATCTCGCGAGCAACCTGAAGCGACGACTCGTGGCATTCGATGCGATCGTGTCGCTGATGGGTCGCACTGCCCGCAACGGCGTCAGTGCGATCGACGAGTTTCCAACTCTCCTGCCGAGCCAGGATGCCGTGGTGCTGATGGTGCCGCTGAGTCCGGAAACGCATCATCTGGCGAACGCGGAGTTTCTGGCGCGCTTGCCAGACCATGCGGTGGTCGTGAATGCCGCACGCGGTCCCGTCGTGGACACCGACGCGCTGCTTGCCGAGCTGCAAAGTGGCCGCCTGCGTGCCGCTCTCGATGTCACCGATCCGGAACCCCTGCCGGCCGATCACCCATTGTGGGATGCACCCGGTCTCTTTCTGACGCCGCATGTCGGTGGTCACACACGGGGTTCCAACGTGCGTGCGTGGAATGTTGCCCGGACCCAGATCGCGCAGTTCCTGAAAGGTGCACGACCCGACAACACCATCGATTTCGCCTGATATCGCGTCTCGCTGCCCTGCTGAGAGGAACCTTTCCCATGTCGGATGCTTCGGAACCTTCGGATACTCAGGCTTCAGGACCGGTTGCGATCGTCACGGGCGCCGGTTCGGGCGTCGGGCGCGCGATCGCCCACACGCTTCTCGAGGCCGGTTATCGTGTTGCCCTTGCCGGTCGTCGTCAATCCGCGCTCGACGAAACAGCATCCCTCCGACCGGGGACGGATGCACTCGCGATCTCGACCGACATTACCGAGCCGTCGTCCGTTCAGGCGCTCTTCGATCGTGTTGTCGAAACCTGGGGACGCGTCGATCTGCTCGTCAACAATGCGGGCATGAGCGGCGGCGGCAGCGTCGACGAGATCAGCGTCGAGGCGTGGAACGAGGTGGTCGCCGTCAACCTGACCGGGTCGATGCTGTGTGCCGCCGCGGCCGTGAGAATCATGAAACGGCAACAGCCGCAGGGTGGTCGGATCATCAACAACGGCTCGATCTCCGCTCACGTTCCACGCCCGGCATCGGTTGCCTATACCGCCACCAAGCATGCGATAACCGGACTCACGAAATCCGTTTCGCTTGACGGGCGCGCGTTCGATATCACCTGCGGGCAGATAGATATCGGCAACGCCGCGACCGAGATGACCGCGCGAATGGGAGATGGGGTGCTGCAGGCCAACGGCTCGATCGCACCGGAACCCACGTTCGACGCCAACGATGTTGGCCGCGCCGTGCTGTTCATGGCAAGCCTGTCGCCCGACGCCAATGTCGGGACCATCACCATCACCGCCGCGAAGATGCCGTACATCGGTCGCGGTTGATCGCCAATCGAGTGCGATGTATCGGGATCAGGACGCATGACGCATGACGCAGCGTTTGATCAGGTGTGCTCCAGCCAGAAAATGAGGGCGGAGATCGATATCACCGAGAGGATCGTCGAGACGAGGATCGAACGGGACGTCACGGCAGCGTCCCGGTTGTAGAGCTTGGCGAGCATGAAGGGTCCCGTTCCCACTGGCAATGCGCTGAGCAAGATGGCCGCATGAGCCCAGGTTGTTTCCATCGGGAAGACGACGAGGGCCAGCACAATCGTGATCGCCGGTTGGAGGAGAAGTTTCAAACCGACGATTCGTCCGACCGTCATCCGGTCGCCAGTTCCCTGCTGTTGTGTGAGGAACAGCCCGATCGTGATCAGCGCGCACGGGCTCGACGCATTCCCCAGCAACGTGAGGAACTGGTCGAACGCCCCCGGCAGGCCGTGCCCATTGCTCGTTGCAGACCAGAGCAGTCCGGCGACGGGGGCGATCAGGAGGAAGTTTCGCGCAAGCGATGTCGCGACCGGCGCAAGCAACTGAAGTGGGGGATTTTCTCGGGTCGGTCGACCTCGATGATCACGATCGAGACCGCCATCAGGACACAGACGGTGATGATCGATGAGATCGTGACGGCCGGAAACCTCCGGGTCCCCAGCACGATCAGGCATAAGGTGGTACCCATATACCCGGCGTTCGGATACGAGGACGCGAGGCTCTGGATGCTGACCGTCGTGAGGTCGACTCCCGCCTTCCGATCGAGCAGGAACGAAACGAGGAACGTCAGAAAAACTCCGCCACCGAAGGCAATGACGTAAATGGTGTTTGCCAGGACGGACAATTCGGTCACGGCCATCGCCCGGAACAGCAATGCTGGCAGGGCGAGATACATCACGAATCGGTTCAGGGTATCGACGGCGGCTAGACCGAAGATTCCCCGGCAACCGCAGACATATCCGGCCAGAATCAGCGCGAAGACCGGAATTGTTGCATTGAGAATGACGTTCAAGAGGGCACGCTCGTTGAATCACGAAGACACACCATCCGGCGGCGAATGGTGGCGACCGGCGATTCGATGCCTATGGGTTTGGTGACGGAAGGCATCTGCAGCGAGGCCATGCGGCAGATCATCCCGGCAGCGCCGCCGGATGATGGTGGGTTACGAGTATGCCATGCATTCGAGCGAGGCAAGCGAGGCATTCGATCAGCGTTTACCCCGCCCCAAGAACGCCACTATCAGGTTGTGACCCCGACCCAATCTCGCGCACATGGAACCCGAACAGGGACCTGACCACCACTGCGACTTCGATCACGGCTACAGCGTGTTCCGAGCCTGTCCGATCCCCAAGCGCGTCGGAGTTCCGGCGTTCCGGAGTGCTAGCATCACGGTCAGTTGGAGGGCAAGCGCATAGGTGTGGGTATCACCTGTCGCGAGCGTCGTCGGTGCCACGAAGGAGCACGCGATCTTCGAGCACAAACGGTGACGGTACCCAGCGATAACGGACATCCGGCTCGTGTTCTTCATTGTCGGCACCGTCGGTCCAGGAGATCGCGGTAAACCCGCGATGCTCGTAGAACGTGCGCGCCTCCTCGTTTCGCTGGAATGCCCAGAGGCAGAGCTCGTCCGGGCTCAGCTCCATCGCCTTTGCCAGGAGGGCGGACCCAACACCTTTGCCCTGCTCGCCCGGAAGTACATAGAGTTGCTCCAGATCATGCCCATGCAGGCAGGCGATCCCGATTACCCGACCTTGCCGCTCGGCGACCCATACGTCCTGATCCACGAGCACGACATGGGTCACCCACGCGCGCGTCTCGTCGTCGGTGTGCAGAACGGGGAGATAGGGCAACGCATCGCGCCGCGACAACGTGTGTACGCCGGCTATTGCATCGGCATCCCGCGACTCGGCCGGCCTCAGAACGAACGACGCCATGAGTGGTTCTTCCATCTATCGATCCCCGATGCACCGGATTCGTGCCAGATGTCATCATGGCGCACTGTTCGAGTGCACTTCCACTTCATCGGATGCGACCGCTTTCCAACATCGTCGATCGATTTATCGAAAACTACCAATCCGGACTCCTTGACGTTCCCAATGCCCGAGAGGATTGAGTCAGACCGAGCAGCCGATTTTAGGAACCGCGTGGCATGCTGATCATGCCCTTAACCATCTTTCCCTATGTATGTGACTTGGCGATCGCTGCTCTAACCGATTTGAAAAAAGTGAATAAACTTACAATGTTGAGCCCGGTAGGCGATCCGTGAGGGTCGTCATCGATCGCACTCAAGGTCATCACCAAGCTCGAACGGGATAGCTGCGAATGGCAATGGCAATGCAAGGAGAACGAGTGATCATCCTGTATCGGTGCTAGACGGCGGACCTCGGTAAGGGTGTACGACCACGCTGCTTGATCACCTCGTTCGTACGCATTGACACACCCTACTGTACCATCTATATGGTGGTACTCTCCCATTCCGCTTCGGTGGATGAGCCACGAGGGCTCCCGGATTCCGGGGGCCCTTTAATTTTGCATGGTGAAGATGTCGAATGACGCGGGTCAACATGTATGTTGATGGGTTCAACCTATATTACCGACTGTATAAGAACAGTCGCCGATCCACCAATCTCTCTCACTACAAGTGGCTGGATCTTCGGGCTGTCGGCGAAACACTTATTGATTCATGTGACACATTAGATAAAATCTACTATTGCTCTGCTGCCGTGATTAATCCTCCATGGGATCCCGACATGAACAACCGGCAACGCACATTCTGGCGAGCACTCCGAGCTCACTGTAGCGCCGAGATTGTCGAAGGCAATTTTATCGTCACGACCAAGAATCGAATACCTGTAGATACCATAAATCATGGGAATATGCCCGTCGAATTCAACACACGAGAAGAAAAAGGTACTGACGTCAATCTCGCGGCGCTCATAGTGCGCGATGCATTCGATCATCGCTGTGAGCGGGCAATTCTGGTATCGAGCGACTCTGATCTTGCACTTGCCGTTGCCATGACCGTTATCGATGGGGAAGTACCCGTGCATATCGCCAGTCCGGATACCAGACTTCCGACAAAACTTCAAAATGCAGCATCAACTTTCAGCATCCTGGACGATGCGACAATAAAAAGATGTCAGATGCCAAGCCCAGTTATCGAAGACAATAAACGCCAAATTTTCAAGCCTAAACGCTGGTAGAGCAAAATCTCACCCCACCCGCCATAGCTCCAGCAGGCGAATCATACAAACGGCATCACACGTTGAGCACCTGATCTCGCCACCTGTCGCCGTGAACGTCGCGTGGCCGTCAGTAACGCGGTGATCGACCCTTCGGCATCCGCAATCTGCGTCTGGAGCGTCCCGACGGTTGCGCGCGCACCCGGTTCAGTCGACCGAGGAGGGGTCGCTGCGTTCGATGATCCGGACACGGAGACCACGCTCAGGAGTAGAATCGATACGAGTGCGAGCGACCACGCGAACATTCTCTGCCGGGATGACGACATTGAAAATCTCCTGCCATGTGTGTGATTCGACATCGACCTCGACGCATCACTATCGGCCATCTCTTCAAGACATTGGCGATCGGAATCGGCGACCAGGCGGTGACCGGATTGCTCCGCTGGACGCGCGTTCGATGGGCCCACCGTGTTCCGAATGCAAGCAGCAGACGAAGGCATCTGCATGACCCCAAAAGCGGTTCGCTTCTGCCGCTTGTCTTCCGCTTGTCTTCCGCTTGTCTTCCGCTTGTCTTCCGCTTGTCTTCCGCTTGCTCGATTGTGACAGGTTGACGTCCCTCATTATAGATCGACGCCAGTTCTGACCGCTGCCATGGAAGAGTCGTCACGCATGACCGGAGACATCGAAGCAAAAGCACTTCTGCGCCGACTCGGCCTGAGAACGACCGACCTCGTTCCTGCCATCGGCATGGCGAATAGCGTCTGGCTGACCCCGACGATGGTCGTTCGCTTCAACGAAGGTCGATTTCGCGATGCCTTCCGTCACGAGGCGCGCATCCTCGAGATGCTCCCGGCAACGGTCCCGCATCCCGCGCTGATTGCCTGGGGTGTTCGCGATCAAACGGAAGGCACGGGAAGATCGGGTGAATTTCTCGTCATCGAACGACTATCGGGACGCACACTCGATGACGTGTGGCCGACGCTGACGATGCCAGCTCGCCGGCTGGTAATGCTCGATCTGGCCCGGATCACCATGGCGCTGCATGCGATACAGGTGACGCCAGAGATGGAGAACCCCTGGATCAGCGATGCGCTGGACATCCCCGTTTTCGCCGATGCCTACCACGCGCCACCCGCATGCTGTCGCGCGCTGATCGCGAGCGCGCGCAACGTCCGTCCGGACACCAGGTTCATCCTCGACGCCGTTCAGGCGTTCGTCGAGGACCGGATGGACGCGTTCGATCACGAGCGGGAGCCGGTACTGGTCCATGCCGATCTTCACTTCCGCAATGTCCTGGTGGTCAGACC